>MTKX01021051.1_pt1 | contig 128391 bp, 114 predicted proteins | sample 1042771 | NCBI WGS metagenome assembly MTKX01 (sample SAMN06212183, study PRJNA360534) | anaerobic digester metagenome | biome: Wastewater treatment plant; material: sludge; isolation source: anaerobic digester fed with sludge from wastewater treatment plant | place: Denmark: WWTP Randers ...
GCGCTGAAGCGCGCACTACGAACGGGCTCTCCGATAGGCTCCTAGCGGCCCTCAAGCTCGATCCGCTTCAACTAGAAAAGCGCGGCTCCTGTGCGGGAGCCGCGCTCGTGTTCTTGTGGCCGGCGCTTCAGGGTAGATCGAACGTCTTGCGCAGCGCGCCGAGGGCTGCGTCCAGGTGCAACGACTCGATGACGCACGAGACGGTAGAGATAGAGGTACTGATGGCCAGGATGTTGATGTTCACCGAGGCCAGGGCCTCGAACATCGTGCCCGCGATGCCGGGACGCTCGCGAAAGTCGGGGCCAAAGATGGAAACGATGGCCGCCTCGGGAAAGGAGACGATCTGTCCCGCGCTTAGCTCGGGCGCGACAGCGTGCAGCGTTTCGATGGCGGTGGGCAGGTCGTCTCGATCCACGCAGAGGGCCACCTGGTCTTGGTTGTTCTGGTCGATGCATTGCACGATAAACTGCACGTTGATGCTTTTCTTGCCCAGCCCCCCCAGGATTGCCGCTGCTGTGCCTGGTCGATCGGGAACGGAAGTGATATTCAGCATGGCGAGGTGACCGTTTTGCATGATCCCGCCAATCCGGATTTTGTCCATCGTCCTGCCCTCCAGCCGCCTTGATAGCCCGGCCCTTGCTCGTTTTTCTGGCCCAGATTCTAGCTCAATGCCTCGCCCACGCGTCGCAGCAACACGTCGGCCTCAACCGGCTTGGACAGCCATTCGTCCACCGGCACGTACTCGTCGGTCGGGAACAGGCCGCTGCCCTTCACACCGGTCAATGAGGTCACCATGATCACCGGGATGTCTTTGAGCACAGGATCTGCAGCCATCTCGCGGCTGACGTCCAACCCATCGAGAATGTAGGCCATCATGATGTCGAGCAGAACCACGTCCGGGGGATCGGACCGCATTGTCTGCAAAGCCTTCGCGCCGTTTGAAGCGGAGGCCACCTCGTACCCGGCCTTTTCCAGGATCTTGGCCGTTACCTTGACGAAATCGGGGTCATCGTCGACCACGAGGACCTTAGCCATGCCTCTCTCCTCCTTGTGAAGTTATGCGCACACTGGCTCGGTGGATTATAGCATAGAAGCCAGGCGCTGTCAATCTTGCATGATCGTTCATTGATTCAGCTTCGAAGCCCCTCCTGCTGCGCTGCCAGATCCATGCCCACCGTCAGCAACCGCTCGACGACGGGTACGGCTTCGCGATGCAGTTCACGGAGATCCACGGTCTTGAGGTAGCGTTTGCAGTCGGGGCAGGTGTACAACCGGTAGACGTTGTCCTCGCTGGGATAGTAGATCTGTTTTTCCTTGGAGCGGCAGAACGGACATCCGGTCCGGCCATACTTCCACTGGCTGTTGCACCGCGAGCAAAGCAAGCGCCGCGCTCCCCGCTCCTCTTCCAGGAGGGCCAGGTTCGGCCGCCCACCGCACACGGGGCAGTAGCCATGGACCCATAGCTCCAGGTCCAGGTGTGGCATGATCTCCTCGGCACAGCGCGTGAGATAAGGAACCAGGGCAAAGCCCACGGCCAGGGCTGTCGGATGGTTCCGCGACCACAGCTCGTCTTCCTGTTCGGCCGCGGGTCCGGGCGAGGTCAGGGTCTCCCACGTGTCATAGATCCTCTGCGCCAGGGTTACCAACTGGAGGGCATCCTGCTCGCCGGTGGGCTCTTCCCAGCCCGGATTGTGCCGCTGCAGAACCTGGAGCACTTCTCCCACGATCTCGGACAGGAGAGCGGGCTCGATGCCCAGTTGGGCAAAGGTCACCTGGGGGATACCCCCTTCGAGGCGCCAGCGCCGGGCCAGCTCGTCCCTCGGCTCGGGGGCCGGCACCCTGGCCTTGGCTTCGAACTGGACCTGGTAGAGGTCGGAGTAAAAGTCCAGCAGGTCGGCCAGCTCCTCGTGCTTTACGCGTGCGGCCGCCAGGGCGTTCAGCACCCGGCGATCCTCTTGGCTCATTCCCATATCGCATATCTCCAGAAAAAGGGAGGTAGAGGCGCGGCGTGTTGCACCTCTACCTCTCCAGGTCCCCGGCTCTCGCCTTGAACTCGCGGGTACTAGTGGTCGCCGCGGGCCTTGCGGGCTTCGTACATCTCCTTTGCCCGCTTCTCGCCATAGTACCACATGGCGTGATGCTCGCGGGCGTACGATTCGGACACGACGCCGTAGCGCATGCTCACCAGGCTTTGCCACATCATGGGGTGAATAACGGCCAGGTAAAAGTGGATCATGAACATGGCAAAGGTGACGATGAACATCAGGTCGTGGATCAGGACCATCAACTGGAACAGGATGGGAGGCATGATCCCCTTCAGGAACCACATGGACAGGCCTGTGATGCCAAAGGTGATGGTGCCCAGGACCATGACCACGGCCGTGAGGCGCTCGCCGGTGTTGAACCGCGGCTGAGGAGGCATATGGCCGTGCCGCCCCAGGACATAGTAGGGAAAGGCGTTCTTGAGCCACAGCAGGTCGTACTTGCTAAAGCTCAGGAACTCGCGCAGGTTCATGAACATGCGCCGTGGTTGCAGGATGGCATACACGATGGGCACGCCACCGAAAAAGATGGCCGCCACACGATGGATCAGGCGAATGTGCATGCCCGCCTCCCCCGCCGCCACCGGCCCCAGGAAGGGTGCAAAGAGGACAAAGCCGGTCAGCGCCAGGGGAATAAAGGTGGCCGTGTGTACCCAGTGCAGCAGCCGCTCCAGCGTCGTGTACTTGGGTATCCACCGGATCGAGATTGCCGCGTCCGAACCTCTCAGCCTGACGCTCATTCTACCTCCTCCATATGCACGTTGCGGCGGGCGACGAAAAAGGCCGTGATGGCGCCCACGATGGTGGCACCAAACGCGATCTGCCCCACCGGCTGCAGCAGTTTCTGCCACACGGTCGTGATGATCGGGTATTGGGGATCTTCCGGCAGATCGTAGGCCGCCGGCGGTGCCGTCAGCACATAGATCCGCCCCAGGCCGCCGAGCTGCGTCTCGCCATAGACGTTGGCCTTGGGAAACCCGCGCTCGGTTTTGAGCTCTTCGACGCGAGCGTGAGCCTTGTTCAGCAGCTCGTCCCTGTTGCCCCAGTCCAGCGCTCCCGCCGGGCAGGTCTTGACACAGGCTGGCTTCAGGCCGTTGCTGGTCCTATCCTGGCAAAAGACGCACTTGGAACTCTTGGCCTCGCCGGTGAGGGCGTTCATGATCTCCAACTGCGGGACGCCAAAGGGACAGAACTGGCTGCAGTACCCGCAGCCGTTGCACTTGTCCCGATCAAAGGTAACGATCCCATTGGGCTGCTTTTGCAGCGCGCCCGTGGGGCAGGCCTCGACACAGGCCGCCTCGCCGCAGTGCATGCAGCCCTCTTTGAAAAAGAGCCACTGGAACCGCTCGCCGTCATCGTACTCCCGGAACTTGATGCGCGTCCAGGTCTGAGGATCCAGCGAGGGAGGGTTCTCGTAACTGCCGGTGTTGACCGTCACGCGCTCGCCCGGTATATACCCCCTGAGGTCGTTCCACTGCTTGCAGGCTACCTGGCAGCCGCGACAGCCCATGCACGTGGACGTGTCGATGAGCATCGCCAATCTATCGGTCATGTCTCACCCCCTACACTTTCTCGACGTCGACGAGGAACGCCTTGTATTCCGGGATGGTGGTGTTGGCGTCGCCCACGTGCGGTGTCAGGTCGTTGGCAACGGGCCCCTTGCCCAGCGCTTCCAACGGGCCGCCGCCGCCCCAACCAAAGTGCCAGGGCATGCCCACCTGGTGAACGGTCTTGCCGTTCACCAAGAAGGGCCTGAAGCGCTTCGTGACGATGGCTTTGGCCTCGATCTCGCCCCGAGCGGAGCGGATCTTGACCGTGTCGCCGCCCCGGATTCCCTTCTCGTGGGCCAGCTCCTCGCTCATCTCCACAAACATCTCGGGCTGCGTTTCGACCAGCCATTCCAGCCAGCGCGACATTCCGCCCGCCTGCCAGTGCTCACACACACGGTAGGTCGTGCCCACGATGGGGAACTTGTCGGAGGTGCCGATGCTGTCGCCGACATCGTTGCCGGCGTCCGTGTTCCACACCTTCACGGCGGGGTTCACCGACCGATTGGGATAGAGGACGCTGGTCGTCGGCGACTCGACGGGCTCGTAGTGGGTGGGCAGCGGTCCTTCGTTCATGGCCGCAAAGAACCCGCCCTTGCCGTCGGGGCGCATGATGTACGCGTCGTTGCCGCCGGGAGCATCCGGCGCCCTGGTCGCCACAAAGTCCGGCACGTCCCAGCCAACCCACTTACCCAGGACCGGATTGCCGTCCGCGTCCTTGGTCCCCGAGTCGGCATTGGCATCCCACCAGATGAGATCCTTGCCGCCGGGCCAGGGCTTGCCGCTGGCGTCGGCCGAGCAGCGGTTGTAGACGATGCGCCGGTTGAGTGGCCAGGAAAAGGCATAGTAGGGATAGAGGCCCAGGCCGCTCGGATCCTTCTGGCCGCGTCGCTTGCTGGCGGGCATGATGTTGCCCTCGCCATCGGACGCGGGGCAAAAGTAGCCGGTATACACCCATATCCCGCAGGCAGTGGTGCCGTCGGTCTGCAGCTTTCCAAAGCTGTCGATGAGGTCGCCCTTCTTGAGGGTGACCTTGCCCTCGGCATCGAGGACCTCGTCGGCGGCGTAGCCGTTCATCTCGCGGGCTACGAGGCTGATGTCGATGAGGTCGCCAACCACCGGGTGCGACGGGCCCCCGGCATAGTCCCAGTTCAAGTCCAGGATCGGGTCGGCAAAGGGACCCGGCTCGGCGGTGTACAGCTCCCTGAGTTTCTGGTAGATCAGGTTCAGGATATCGTGATCCGGCAGGGCTTCTCCGGGCGCTGCCGCCACCTGGGGCCGCCACTGGATCAGTCGCCCGCTGGTCACGACGCTGCCTTCCTTTTCCATGGCATCAGCCGCAGGCAGGACAAACACCTCGGTGTCGACCTGAGCAGGATCGACGTCCGGGGCCTTCCAGAAGCCTACCGTCTCGGTCTGGAAGATCTCCTGGACGACCATCCACTTCAGCTTCTTGAGGGCTTCCCTCTCCAGCTTGGCGTTGGGGCCCCCTACGGCCGGGTTCTGGCCCAGAAGCCAGAGACCCTCGATCTTGCCGGCATACATGTCTTCGAAGAGCTTGATCCAGTAGTGGTTGGCCGCGCTCTCGACCTTGGGCAGGTAGTGGTACGCGAACTCGTTGTCGGCGGTGGCCTTCTCGCCCCACCAGGCCTTGAGCAAGCTGACAAAGAACTTGGGTCCGTTGGTCCAGTAGCCGCTTGCCCAGGCGCCGCCCGGCCCTGTCTTGAGGCTCAGGTAGGTCTCCAGGTCGACGTCCTTGGAGCTTGGGATGGCCAGGTAGCCGGGCACCAGGTGAGCCAGCAGGCCCTGGTCCGTCGAGCCCTGGACGTTGCTCTCGCCGCGCAGGGCGTTGACCCCGCCCCCTGGACGTCCCGTGTTGCCCAGAAGCAGTTGGACCATGCCCATCATGCGCACGTTCTGCGAGCCGACGGTGTGCTGCGTCTGCCCCATGGCGTACATGATGTTGCCGGTCTTGTCGGGCGCGCCCGTGCTGCAATACAGCTTGTAGGCCTCTTCCAGCTTGTCGCGGGGGGTGCCGGTGATGGACGAGACGGTGTCCAGGTCGTAGCGGCTATAGTGCCGCTTCATGATCTGGAATACGCACTGGGGATCCTGGAGCGTCTCGTCGCGCAGCGCCTTGCCCTCGGCGTCGGTTTGGTAGGCCCACGTGGAGCGGTCGTACTTGCCAAAGTAGTCGTCGCCTTCGTTGGGCGTGAACCCGGAAAAGAGTCCGTCCAGGTCCTCAGGACCCTTGAAATCCGCCGCGATGAGGGTGGGGGCGTTGGTAAAGTGGACGACGTACTCTTCGTGGTAGAGATTGTTGTCGATGGCGTACTTGATCAATCCGCCGTAGAATGCGATGTCGGTACCGCTGCGCAGGGGGACATAGACGTCGGCCTTGGCCGCGGTGCGGGTAAAGCGAGGGTCGACGACGAGGAGCTTGGCCTTGCGCTCCTTGCGTCCCTGGTTGATCCACATCATTGCCGCCGGGTGATTCTCCGCCGCGTTGGAGCCATTGATCATGGTGACGTCGGCGTTCTTGAGATCGACCCAGTGATTGGTCATGACACCTCGGCCAAACGTGGGGCCCAGACCGGCCACCGTGGCCGAGTGTCATATGCGAGCCTGGTGTTCGAGATAGACAACGCCCAGGGCGCGGGATAGCTTGCTGGCGAGATAGCATTCTTCGCTGTTGTTGGCCGCCCCACCCAGGAAGGCAAAGGCCTGGGTGCGGTTGACCGTGACGCCGTCGGCGTTTGTCTTCTCGAACGTCGCGTCGCGGGTGGCCTTGATGCGCCGGGCCACCTGGTCCAGCATCCAATCCCACTCGACCTCCTCGAACTTGTCGCTGCCTGGCGCCCGGTACAGCGGCTTTCTCAGGCGCCGCTCGCTCTGCGACAAAGAACGCACCGAGATCGACTTGGGGTCCAGGGCGCCGCGATTGTTGATGGCATCGGGGTCACCCTCAGAGTTGATAATGTGGCCATCGGGTCCCGTGGCGATCAGCAGGCCACAACCACAGGAGCAGTAGGGGCACACGGTAGATTGCTCGCCGACAGGTTTGTGCAGCGGAAACAGGATTTCGCTGCCTGCAGCAGCCGCGGTCGCAGCAAAACCGGCCGGCAAAAAGAGCCCGCCCACCGATGCCCCGGAGAGCTTGATAAATGCTCGACGCGATAGGTCCATAGTTGTCCTCTTACCTCCCTTTTCGTCAAGACCGAAGGAAACGATGCTTGGTGCGGCAGCCACCTCCTTTTATTGTTTCACCAGTTCCTGCACAAAAAAGGGAGTCGCCCCCGGTACACGGTACCGGTGGTCGATCCCCTTTCCAGTCCGGGAGGCTCGGCCGTTTCCAGCCAAACCCTGACGGCCAGCCGCCATGGAATGTATGCTCCTGCAGGCGGACGGGCTCGGAGATCCGGTTGTCACTGTGAATTATAGCACAAGCACTGCCCGAAGGGAATAGGGTCTGTACCCCTATTTTACGCCGGTCTTGGCGGTTGTTTGTGAAAGATCACACAATACCTGGGGCCGGTGAAAACGTAATGTGCGAAACTTGGGCCTGGACTAGAGATCGATCAGTTGCCGCTTCAGGGCATACTTGACCACGTCGGTCCGGTTGTGCAGGTCGAGCTTGGCCATCAGGCTTGTCCGGTGGCCGTCCACAGTCTTGGGGCTGACGTGGAGGAGCTCGGCGATCTGCTGGTTGGTATACCCCTCGGCCACGAGGATCAACACCTCTCGCTCCCGGTCGGTGAGGTGCTCCAGGCTATCACCTGTTTCCGCCCTTTCACAACTGAGGTAGGCGTCGATGAGCTTGCGCGCGGCCAGGGGATGCAGCACCGCGCCCCACTGAAAGACGGCCCGAATGGCTTCGGCCAGATCGGCGCCGGCATCCCGCTTGAGCAGGTATCCCGATGCACCGGCATCGATGGCCTCCAGGACGTATTCCTTCTGCTCGTACTGACTGAGAACCAACAACCGGATCAGGGGATTGGCCTTCAGGATGCGCCGCGTGGCCTCGACGCCGTTCACGCGGGGCATGCCAATATCCATGACGACGACGTCGGGCTTGAGCTCCTGAGACAGGCAGATGGCCTCCAGCCCATCGGCGGCCTGGGCCACCACTTCGATATCCTGGTTTTCCAGCAGCAGGGCATAGAGCCCCTGCCGCACCACGGCATGGTCATCGGCCAGCAACACGCGGATTTTGGTCATGGTATCTTGCCCCAGGTCCCTCAGTGCCAGCATTTTACCACAGGGCGGGTCAGCCGTCAAAGGGCGAGTCGCGCCACTAAAGAAACCCCGCCACAGTTGACCGGCGCGCCATTTTCCGCTATAATGGCACCACCATGGAGGTGAGACAATGCTGAAGGAATCCGCAACGGTGGAGCGGCCCGAGGTTGCCCGACAAGCCGGGGGCTGGCGGGCGAGGGTGTGGAAGTATATCGAGGTCACCAAGCCGAGCACCGTGGCACTCCTGGTTGTGACGTGCATTGGCGCCATGGTGGCAGCCGGCGGTGTGGGCGGGTTATCCCTGGGCGGCTGGTTCCTGGCCCTGGTGTCCATTACGGCGGGCTGCGCCTCGGCCGACACCCTCACCTGCTACATCGATCGCGACATCGATGCCCTCATGGACCGGACCCGGGGCCGGCCCCTGCCCGGCAAGCGGATTCACCCTCCGGAAAAAGCCCTCGTCTGGGGTCTCTTTCTGGGGGCGCTGTCGCTGGTCATCGCTTTCCTTCTACACCCCCTGGCCGGATTGTGGATGTTCCTGGGCCTGTTCGACAACGTCGTTATCTACAGCCTGCTGGTCAAGCGGCGCTCGTGCACCAATATCCTCCTTGGCTCCGTGAGCGGCGGCATGCCCGCCCTCTTTGGCTGGGCCGTGGTCCAGGGCAACGTCTCGTGGACGGCGGTCCTCCTCAGCCTCCTGGTCATCACCTGGACGCCCAACCACATCTGGAACCTGGCCATTCGGTACCGCGAAGACTATGCCCGGGCCAACGTGCCCATGCTGCCCGTCATCGTCAAGCTGCGGCGCGCCGTCAACCTCATCGTCATGAGCGTCTTTTTCATGGTGGCCGAGTCGCTGCTCCTGGGTGTGGTCGGCGACTTCGGGCCGCTCTATTTCTTCCTGGCCATCGCCGGCGGCATCGTGTCCCTGGCAGGTCACGCCTATCTGTACGCCAAGCCCACGGAGCACAACGCCTGGCTGATGTTCAAGCTCTCCAGCATCTACCTGGCACTCGTGTTTGCCGGTGTGGTTCTGGATCGACTGTTATAAGAACGACGGCGGCCGCCGGATGCTCGCGGCCTCGGCTTTTCTGTCCAAGGCGCTGGTTATCCAAGTTGACAATTGCGCTGTTCAGTGGTAAACTGGACGCAGTTCAGGTGTTCAGACCCTATACCGGGTGAGTATGGCCATAGTTGCCCGATCCGTCGCCGCATTTCGAACCGCGGATCGCGGCCCTTCTGGGGTTACTGCCCAGCAGCACGTGGAAAGGAGGTGAATCACAACCAGACTGATTGCGCGTCGGGTAGTGTTGGAGTTGACCAGGCTCTTGAATCAGCTTTTCGACTCCACAAGGGAGTAGGAGGAAGGAACGATGAGCATTGTGATTCTAATCCTCGGCTTTGTGACGATAGCCGTGGGCTATGCTTGGTACGCCAAGACCATCGACCGGAACATCATCCAACCGGATGACAAAAAGGCCACGCCGGCCAGGATGTACATGGACGGTGTGGACTTTACCCCCGCCAACCGCAACGTGCTATTTGGCTATCAGTTCAAGTCCATCGCAGCCCTGGGCCCCATCGTCGGCCCCATTGTGGCGGTGCAATACGGTTGGCTGCCCGCCCTGGCGTGGATCATCCTCGGCACTTTCTTCATCGGTTGGGTGCAAGACTATGCGAGCATCATGCTTGGTGTTCGAGAAGAGGGCCAGAGCTTTGGCGCTCTCAGCTACCGGCTGATCTCTCCCCGCTCTCGCATGATCTTGCTGACGTTCATCTATTTCTACCTGTGGCTGATCATGGGCGCCTTCGGCGTGCAGGTGGGCTTTAACCTCCTGACCAATCCGGCCGTCCCTCTGGGTGTCATCATTGTCATCCTAGCCGGTATTTTGGCCGGCCAGATGACCTACAAGTGGAAACAGGACATCATCCTGACCTCCGTGGTCACCGTGGTGATCTCTTTCCTGGGTATCTTGCTTGGGACCAGCGAACCGGTCAGGGCCTTCTGGGCTGGACTCTATGGCACGGCTGGCGGCGCCACGAGCCCCACGCTCTTCCTCGATGTCACCGTGGCCAAGTTCATCGGCAGCCTGCTGGTGGTCATCATCTGCTACTTTGGCGCTGTGCTGCCCATCTGGCGCTGGGCGCAGCCGGTCAACTATGTTGCCTTCTGGATCGTGCTCCTCGGCGTCATCGGTGGCGTGGTGGGCCTCGCCATCTGGCACCCCGGGCTGGGAGATTTTCCCGCCTTCACTAGCTTCAACGTCGCCGGGCTTGGCCCCCTGTGGCCAATTCTCTTTGTCACCATCGCCTGCGGCGCCATCTCGGGCTGGCATTCACTTGTCTCCAGCTCGGGCACCGCGCGGCAGTTGGAGAAAGAGGGGGATGCGTTGTTCGTCGGCGGCGGCTCAATGTTCCTGGAGATGTTCTTTGCCATCATGGCCTTCCTGACGGCCACGGTTGCCTGGGGCAGCTACCAGGGCTACCTGGATGCCGGCGGCGGGGCCAGGGCGGCCGCCGTCTTTGCCAACGGTCTGGCGGCGTTCATGAGCCATTGGGGACTGCCCACAGCCTTTGGCGCCGCTTACGGTATGGTCTTCCTGTGCCTGATGGCTCTGACAATCATGTACCTGGTGGTCCGCTTCATGCGTGTTGCCAGCGCCGAAGCATTGGGTGACCGGTTCCCGGCCTTGAAGAACGTCCACGTCGGCAGCATCATCGCCCTGGCTCTGACCCTGGCCTTGATCTGGTTGGTGCCCTTCCTTCAGATCTGGGTGGTGTTCGGTGCTGCCAACCAGCTCATGGCTTCGCTGGCGTTGTTGTTGATCACACTGTGGCTAATGTCCAAAGGCAAGGCCTACCAGTGGACCTTCTGGCCCTTTGTGTTCATGTTCGTCACGACCATCGCAGCATTGCTCTACAAGGCGTACGAATCCTTCTTCATCAACCTGCCCAACGCTGCAGCCCAGGCAAACCCGGGACAGTTCACCACGGCGCAGATCATCATCGGCCTCGTGAGTCTGGTCCTGGTCGTGGCCGCGTTCATCCTGGCCTGGGATGGCATCCAGGCGATCCGGCGCTACCGTACTGAAGCACCCAAGCCGGCCAAGGCCTGATGATTCCAAGGTCACGTGGGAGAGCCCGGTGGCGGGCTCTCCCATTTTCTTCCGAGATCATCAGTTTGAGCGCAGGGTTTGACCGTTGAGCCGGAACCATGTATTATGGTTCCAGCGACAAGCCGCCATCGGTGAGAGAGGAATCCGACAGCCAATGCTGGTAATCAGGGCGCGGGATATCTTGTGTCATCCTGGTCCAGCCAGGGAGTGGGACCGGTGACCGTGACACAGCTGCGGCCGGTACGCCTGGAAGTTATCGCCCCCTCGTTCGAGGGCCTGGGCATCTGCACTTCTTGTGAGCTCGTCCTCTCGGAAGCCGGCGTGGGCGAGAACCCACGCGAGCGTGCCCTGCACGAATATCCTCAGGAATGGCAAGACGACTGCCGGCAGCTGACCGACTGGGTGTACGATCTGGCCGGGCGGTACGGCGATCGAATCCTCATCAAGGTCATAGATCCCCAGTCGCCACAAGGAATTCTCAAGAGTCTGCGCTACCGGGTACGCCGCTATCCCACCTTTATCGTCGATGGCAAACGGAAAGTCGTTGGCTGGGAGCAACAACAACTGCAAGTAGCGTTGGCGTGCGCGTTCGCAGACCAGGCCAAGGCGATGACATCAGGGCTCTCCCCGTATTTAGGGAGACTACGAACCTTGATCCATATCCTGGGCGAGATGTTCTATGGAATGACCATCTACGAGATGGTCCGCGACCTGAACAAAGAGCGGGGCATGATCGAACGGTTGTTCATCCTCGTCGTGTTCGGCGACGTGCTGGGCGTCCCGATCCTGCCCCCCTACTACGCCCTGCGCTTGTTGCCCTACGTCGTACCGAATATCGAGGGCTGGCGATACAGCCTGCTTCGCGAGCGCGACCTGACCGATCTATGCGATCAGGAAATCACTTGATGGAGAGCACCCCTGGCAAAGCAAAGGCCCCCAGCTTGACCCGACCAACCTCTGCTTTGCTTGTGTAGAACCTACGAGGAGATGGAAATGGCAGACGAACAAAAGAAAAGGCCAGGCATTCTTGAGACGGCCAAGAGCGTCCTATATGGCATGGCAGGCCACGACATGAGTCGCTTTGCCATGAAAACCCGGGGCAGCATGGAGCACCTGTTCATCTTGATCACCATGGGTGACCTGCTGGGCATCCCTATCCTGCCGCCCTACTACTCTCTGCGCATCCTGCCCTACGTGGTGCCGCAGATCAGCACCTGGAAACGCCGCATGCTCCGCGAGCGCGACCTGACGGACGCCCTGGCGTGAGCCTGGGGAAAAGGAGGAACCAACATTGTCCCTAAAACAGACCTTCGAGCAGAACCCCAACCGCCGTTACATCATGTTCGGCGGCAAGGGGGGGTTGGGCAAGACGACCTTTTCCGCAGCCTCGGCCTACTGGCTGGCCAAGCAGGGTTACAAGGTCCTGGTCTTTTCCGTCGATCCCCAGGCATCGCTGTCGGACATTTTCCAGCGCGATATCTTTGGCAAGGGCGCCGTCGAAATCATGCCCAACCTTTTTGCCCAGGAAATCGACGCCGACCAGCGGATCCGCGAGTACCAGAACGAGATCCGGGGCAAGATCCTCGACATGTACGGCCTGGAGGAGGTGCCAGAAGAGATCGAGAACTATATCCAGGCCGCCGCTGCCGAGCCGGCCATGGAAGAGAGTGCCATCTTTGACGCCGTGGTCGACATCGTCGTCAGCGCCGAGTACGATTACTACATCTATGACCTGGTGCCCCTGGGCCACGCGCTTTATTATCTGAGCATGGCCAGCGTCTACGACCAGTGGATCGACAAGATTACCAACCTGCGCGCCGAGATGGAAGAGTACAACCAGGTCGCGGCCGTCATGCAGCGCAAAAAAGAGTCCGAGGAAGATGCCATCCTGCGCGAGTTGCAGTATATCAAGGAGCGCATCAACAAGTCGTCGGGCATCCTCACCGACCGCGTCAAGACGGCCTTTTTCTTTGTCGTGATCCCCGAGGAGATGGCGATCCTGGACACCAAGAAAGCGGCGGGGCTGTTTGCCAAATACGACGTTCCCCTCTCCGGTTACGTCGTCAACCGCGTCATCCCGGAAACCCTGGCCAGCCAGGACATCCCCGACTATCTGCGGCATCGTCTGGAGATGCAAAAGGGACACCTGGCGACCATCCAGCGCGAGCTGGGCGACGACGTCCTGGGCCATGTCCCCGAGTTCGAGCGCGATATTACCGGCCTGCCCATGATCGAGAAGATGGCCGACGTGCTCTTTGGAGATTGAGACCATGATCGAAAAAAGCACTGCCCAGTTTCTGACCGAGCATCCCGGCATGAAGTACATCTTTTTCGGCGGCAAGGGTGGCGTCGGCAAGACCGTTATGGCCGGTGCCGCTGCCCTGTGGTTCGCCGAGCAGGGAAAAAAGACTCTCCTGGCTTCCACCAACCCTGTTCACAGCCTGAGCAGCATGCTGGGCCAGGACGTCTTTGGCCGCCACAGCCCGGTGCAGGGGACCACGAATCTCTTTGCCTACGAGATCGATACGAAGGACACCATCGAGAAGTCCAAAAAAGAGATCCGCGAGAAGATCGAATGGTTCCTGAAGTTCGCGGACATCAAGACCAAGGCCGACGAGTTCGTCGAGTCGGCGACGATGAACCCTGCCTTCGAAGAGTCGGCCATGTTCGAGAACATGATCGACCTCATGTTCGAGGACAAGTACGACGTCTATGTCTTTGACACCGCGCCGACGGCCAACGCCCGGCGCTTGTTGGGCATGTCCGACGTGTACTCCATGTGGGTCAACAAGATGGTCCAGAGCCGCGAAGAGGCCATGAGCCTGAAGGACCTGCTGTCGTACAGCAAAAAGAAGCAGCAGAAGGACCCCCTCATGGATTACTTGCTCAACCTGCGCACGCGGATGGGCAACGCCAAGGAGCTGTTGTGCGACGACGAAAAGACCTCCTTCTTCTTTGTAACCCTGCCCGAAGCGCTGCCCATCGCCGTCATCAAGCGGTTCATCAACTGGTTCGAAGAGTTTGGCATCCCCGTGGGCGGCGTCATAGTCAACATGCTCATCGACAAGAGCAGCGTGGGGCCCGATGCCCCCGCCTTTGTCAAGAACAGGGTGGCGATGCAGGACGACTACATGGATGAAATCTGGCGCACATTTTCCGACGTGCGGGCCGTCGTCCCCCTCTTTGACACCGAGGTGCAGAGCGTCGCCATGCTGAAACGGACAGCCGACAGCCTCTTCTCGGCACCCGCGACCACGGGCTAGCTGTAGGTCCGTTGTCCATGCTCGCGTCGGCAGCAGCCAGGCGCTCGCAGTGACGACTCCTGTCGCTTCAGACGGATCGCGAAACGGCCAGGGTCGTCACTGTGAGCGCCCGGTGCGCTCCGGAGCGCTCGCTGGCGGCGAGGAGCACTCGCAGAGAGTGAGGACCAGTGCTTAATCTAGATCCCTACCTGTTGCTCGTGCTGGTGGCCTGCCTGTTCGTCCTGGCCTTTGGCGTCCTGGGCTTTATGCGGCGCGAGGGCCTGTCGGTCCAGTTTGCCGTGGAGACGGCGATCTTGACCGCAATCCTGGTCGGTGGCTCGTGGCTCATCGGCCGGCCGCTGAACCCCTTCCTGTTCCTCATCATCCTCTACCTGGTGACCATGCGGTCCCGCCTGGTGGTCGACGTGGCCAACACGCTGGTACGTCGTGGCCGCAAGGAGGCAGCCTTCCGTACCTATGACCTGGCCATGGCGCTGCGGCCCGACGATGCTTCGCGGCTCGTCGTCCAGACCAACCGCGGTGCTGCCCTGCTCCACGAGGGGCAGGTGGACGATGCCGTTGCAGCCCTCGAAGGCGTTCTCTCCGACAGCCAGAGGGCACGGCTGGGCATCAAGTACGAGGCAGCCGCCTACTATAACCTGGGCTACGCCTACGAGCTCAAGGGCGAGGAGGCCCTGTCGGTGGCGCAGTACAACAATGCCATGGAAGCGCTGCCCGGCTCGCTCTATGCCAAAGCAGCCCAGTCGGCGCTAAAGCGCCGCAAGCAGCAGGGACCGTCCCGTTGATCCCCTGTCGACACCCGGCCTTGTTTGGAGCGGTGCTGCCCGGGGAGCACCGCTCTCCATGCCCGGCCATGCCACGGACCCGGAGGCCGGGCGGATGATCACCTGCAGGCCCGGGGGGCTTCCAAATCGGGTGGCCCTGACGTTGTGCGTCTTGCTGCTGCTGGCCGGCTGCGGGCCATCGCCCTCGCCGGCCCTGCCGGCGACACCCACCGGCCCGGCGGCGACAGTCACCGCGCCCATCGAAATGCCCGTGGTCGTCTCTGTGGCGGGCTTTGTCGACGAACAGACCCTGTCCCTCCTGGACGAGCAGATTGCCGCTTTCGAAGCCGCCAATTCGGACGTGCGCGTGGAGCTGCTGGCCGTCAACCGCGACGCAGGCAGGCGCCAGGAGCAGTTTGCCGAGTCGTTGGCCGCCGGCGACGGCACCGTCGACGTCTATCTCATCAGCCCCCACTGGCTAGCCGGTTACGAAGCGCCTGGCTGGTTGCTCCCCCTGGACGGCTACGCGGCGGATGCCGGCCTGGACCTCGACGCCTTCTTGCCCGCCCCGGTCCAGGCGAGCAGGCTGGAGGGCCGGCTGATGGCCCTGCCGTGGAACACCGACGGGGGCCTGCTCTACTACCGGCGCGACTTGCTGGAAGCCAGGGGCTACACGCCACCGGCGACGTGGGCGGAACTGGAGACCCTGGCCCTGGAGCTAAAGGGCGACGGCGGCCCGGCCCACGGCTTTGTCTGGCAGGGCGACGAGTACGACGGACTCACCTGCAACACCCTGGAACAGGTCTGGGCGGAAGGGGGCAAGGCCGTGGATGCCGGCGGCCGGGCCAGCTTTGACAGCCCCGAGACACGCACCGCCCTGGAGCGGATGGCGCGCTTTGTGAGTGAGGGGGTGTCGCCCGCAGACGTCGCCGGCCACCAGGAGGCGGCATCACTGGCCGATTTTCGCAGCGGCGAGGCCATCTTCATGCGGAACTGGTTCTATGCCTGGGCGCGCCTGCAGGAGCCCGGCTCGCCCACCGCGGGACAGGTGGGCATCGCCCCGCTGCCCACCTCCTGCCTGGCCGGCCAGAGCCTGGTCCTCTCGGCGAGCAGCACGGTTCCCGAGGAGGCATTTCGCTTCATGGCCTTCCTGGTGGCCCCCGAGCAGCAGGCCCAGCTCGCCGCGAGTGGCCTCCTGCTGCCCGCCCTGGCAACGCCCTACCAGGATCCGGACACGCTGGCCCAGAATCCCGTCCTGGGCGAGGTGTACCCGACTCTCCTGGCGGCACGCCCCCGACCGCAGGTCGCCGACTACCCCCGGCTTTCGGAAGCGATTTACACGGAGGTCAATGGCCTGCTGGAGGGCAGCCAGGACCCGGCTGCGACGGCCCGAAACGTGCAGTCTCGCCTGGAGGAGCTCCTGGGAAAGGAGTAGCCTCTCCCGGGCGATCCCGTGAGATAAAGGAGCAGGTTCCGCCACCCGTCCACACAAAAAGGGCGCGGCCGGAGCCGCGCCCTCTATCACACAGGTGGCTAGTAGCGCAGCAGCGCCCCCACCGACCCGACTTCTTCCAACTTGCCGCTGCCGCGGACGATCTCGACCTCGATGCCCTGCTCCAGGGCACGGCGGGTCAGGGTATCGACGATGTCTTCGACGGGCTCCATTCGACCGCCGCACAGCGGGCACTCGTCTCGCTCGACGAGCATCAGGTAACGGCATTCACGGCAGCGATGGCCGGAAGCCGAATAACCGGCCAGAACCAGCAGCGTGCCTGCCCGGTGCTCCTGCAGCGCGGCCAGCGTGTCGGACAGGCCAACCACGGCGCCACTGCCCCGTTTCCAGCCGGCCCACATCTCGTCGACCAGTTCCCGCTCCCGCTCCACCGCCGCCTTCTCGATGAGCTCCATGGAGCGGGCCTGCACGTCGCTAACGGGCGCGCCGAGATCGATGACAAAGGTGCCTACCACGGCATCCTGCAACTGCTTGGTTAAGACGTCCAGCAACTGCCTGACATTGGCTTCGGAGCCACCCACCACCAGCCGGTAGCAGCCATTGTGCTGGCAAAACGCCTCCGTTACTTCCGCTACCTCTCGCATATTCCGCTGGACCGTCACTTCGCCCTTGCGCGCCGTGCGGACGGCCATGCCGCCGCGCATGCCCGCCACGCCGGAGGCACCGCCGTGCTTGCTGCGCCGCACCTCTTCGCCAAAAATGCCGCTGGCCTCGGCCAGCTCACCAAGCTGGAAGAGGAACATGCGGGCGCCCTCGCTGTCGACCAGGACCACGGCGTAGCGGCCGTAGGCATCCAGGACGTCGGTCAGCGGCTTGATGTATGGGCGCGGGGAGACGTAGGCGAGGTTGTGCACAGGCACGGCCAGCCAGTAGCTGCGCCAGAAGTCGGAATCCTTGCAGGAAAAAAGTGCGAGGCCCTTGCCCTGCCGTTCGTATTCGAAATCAAAGTAGCGTTCCATGGCCTGGACGTCCTCGGAGGAAGCCTCGCCGGCCACCCCCTTTAACAACGAGCGCATGGACAACTTGTGCTGATCACTCGACTGCTGAGAAGGATCCACGTTGAGGTAAAGACTGAGAACGGGGGAGCCGTCGCTACGAAATTGCACCAATTCGCTCAAATCCTGTTCCGTGAACACGTTATCCTCCTTGAATAAGATAGGACGCTCACTAACCGGGCATCACAGGCGATACCCGGGAACCGTCGGGTCGCTGTTGCAGGGGCCATCCCTGCCACTAGCGGTTGTCAGGTCGTTCCTCCAGGACGACGTCGAGATTGAGCCGATCACCGCCGCGGACGACAGTCAGGGTCACCGTATCACCCACGCTGGTGTAGCGGGCGAGGTAATTGATCAGATCGTCAAAACGCCTCACCGGCGCATCGTTAATCGCCACCAGGATATCACCGCCCGCCAGCACCGGCCGGCCGCCGACGACCATCTCCCGAGCGCCCCCTTGCACGCCCGCTCTTTCGGCCGGGCTGTTCGGCTCGACGGTATACACCATAACGCCGGTCTCGACCCCCAGGTCGAGGGCCTCGACGATCTCGGGGGATATCGTCAGGCCCGTCACGCCCACCCAGGGATGGCGATACCTGCCGCCGCTTATCAGCTCGGGGATGACCCGTTTGACGACGTTGACCGGGATGGCAAAGCCCACGCCCGAGTTCACGCCACTGACAGAGCGGATGGCAGTGTTGACGCCAATGACCCGGCCCTGCGAGTCGAGGAGCGGCCCACCCGAGTTTCCGGGGTTGATGGCCGCGTCGGTCTGGATCACCTCGGCGATCTGAAAGTCGCTGTCGGTGCGCGGCAGGGTACGGCCGAGGGAGCTGATAATGCCCGTGGTGATGGTCCGCTCCAGGCCAAAAGGGTTGCCGATGGCGATGGCCCGCTGTCCCACGCGGAGCGCGTCCGAGTCCCCCAGTTCGGCCACCGTCAGCTCCTCGGCGGGCACGTCGATCTTGAGCACGGCCAGGTCGCTGCCCGGATCGGTACCCAGGATCTCGGCCGGCACCGAACGCTCGTCGGCCAGGGTGACCAGCAGATTGCGCTCCGCCGTGGCCACGTGGTTGTTGGTCACGACGTGTCCCTCAGAGTCGACGATAAAGCCGGAGCCGATGCAGGAGCCAAACTGCTGCGCCGCGGTGACGCACACCACGGCCGGGCTCACACGGGCATAGACGTTGATGACCAACAGCTCTTCCACGTCCGCGCCGGCGATCATCTCCGGGGGCAGGGGTGTGGGGGTCGAAACGACGACGACCGGCGTTGCCTGGGACGCCGGTCCGGGGGTGGGCGTTGACAGGCGTGTCGCCAACTCGGATAGGTTGCAGGCCAACCCACTCCAGACCATCAACGCCAATAGGAGCCACAGTCCTATTCTTTTTCTCATAAGCAGACCCTATCACCCTCCGGCACGTATTGTCCACTGGACGGGGGACTGCCAGGATCGGGCCGGGCACCCACAACTATTGTACCCCGAATTGCCGAAAAGATCAAGTGTGCTGGATCACGCTCGAGGATGCGGCTGTTGTATGGTCCCTTGACGGCCCCTGGTATCGTCGAGCATTGGCTCGGCAAGCTGCGTGTAGAGAGAACCGCCGAGCCGGCGCACGGCGATCCCAGGCAACAGGACCGACCTGGCAATAGCCTGGCTCGAGGATCGCCGTGCTTGACGTGCGCGTCGCTCGCGGTTATAATGGCCGCAGGTCCGTCGAGGAAGATGTGCCATGCTGCCTCCATTGCTATACGTCGCCGCGGCCTGGGTGGTTGGCCTGCTCGTGGCCCACCATTGGCTGGCTCCTCTGGGGGTGGAGCCGGCCGTCCTGTGGTGCCTCTGCCTTCTTCCCCTGTCCGCCATCCTCCTGTGGCGGGAAGACCGCTCGGCGCGGTTGGGCTGCTTTTGCGCCCTGGCACTCCTGGCCGCCGGGCTGCGCTACCAGGCGGAAATGCCCCGCACTGATGACCCTGACCAGATCGCCTCTTACGCCGGCACGTCCGCCGCCGTGGTGGAGGGCGTCGTGGCCGCCTATCCCGACCGGCGCGACAAAACGGCCAGCCTGGTCGTGGACGTGAAGTGCATCGAGGTCGATGGCGAGCGGCGGCCCGCTTCGGGGCAGCTCCTGGTGTGGGTTGGCCCCTACCCCGCCTACGACTATGGCGACCGCTTGCGCCTGGAGGGCGACATCCTGCCGCCGGCGCCCGTCGAAGATTTCGACTATCGTGCCCACCTGGCCCGCAAAGACATCCACTGCCTCATGAGAAAGGCCAAGGTAGAACGGCTGGCCGCCGGGCAGGGCTCGCCCTTCTGGGCAGCCCTCCACGGGCTCAAAGACAGGGCGAGGCTGGCCCTGGCCCGGATGATACCCGAGCCGGAGGCCTCGCTACTGCAGGGCATCGTCCTGGGCCTCAAGGCCGGCATTCCCAAGCTGCTGTACGATGAATACAATGCCACGGGCACCTCGCACATCATTGTCATCAGCGGGAGCAACATCAGCCTGGTGGCGCGTCTCTTTGCCCTGAGCTTCGGCCAGCTCCTCGGCAAGCGCCGCGCCTGCTGGCTTACCCTGGCGGGCATCGCCCTCTACGTCCTCCTCGTGGGCGCCGACGCAGCCGTGGTCCGCGCCGGTCTCATGGGCGGCCTGTACGTTACTGCCCGCCACCTGGGGCGCCTGGCCACGGCCCACGTCTCCCTGGCAGCCTCGGCGGTGATGCTGACGTTCATCGAGCCCCTGGCCCTGTGGGACGCCGGCTTTCAGCTCAGCTTTGCCGCCACCCTGAGCCTCATCCTCTTCAGCCCGCCCCTGGAGGCACTGGTGGAGCGCGGCCTGGCCCGCCTGGTCTCCTCCGTTAAGGCTACGGCTGGTATCCTGCGCTTCCTGAACGAGGCCCTGGTAGCCACCCTGGCCGCGCAGGTTCTGACCCTGCCCGTGGTGGCCTATCACTTTGGCCGGCTGTCCCTCGTCTCGCCCCTGGCGAACCTGCTCATCCTGCCCGTTCAGCCGCCCATCATGACCCTGGGCGGCCTGGCAGCCCTGGCCGGCACCGTTCCCGTCCTGGAGCCCGTGGCCCGGGTCGTGGCCTGGCTGCCCTGGCTGTGCCTGGCCTACACCGGCGCCGTCGTCCACGCCCTGGCCGCCTGGCCCCTTGCCTCCCTGGACCTGGGCCACCTCGGCTGGCAGTGGCCGGCCCTGTACTACACCTTCGTGGCGGCGGTCGCCTTNNGGTCGCCTGGGCCGCGGGCTCCCGCCGCCGCCAACCCGATCCCGGCGCGGCAATCGGCGCGGCCTTCCAGCGCCATGGCAGGGCCCTCCTGGCAATGGCCCTGGCTGCCGCGGTCCTCTGCGGGCTCGCCCTCGTGCAGTTGCCCGACGGCCGGCTGCACGTCGCCGTTCTCGACGTCGGCCAGGGCGACGCCATCCTCATCACCACGCCCGCCGGCCGCCAGATCCTGGTCGATGGCGGCCCGAGCCCGGCCGCCCTGGGCGCCGCCCTGGCCCGCGAGATGCCCTTCTGGGATCGCTCCCTCGATCTCCTCATCCTGACCCACCCCGACAAGGACCACGTCGCCGGCCTGGCGGAAGCCCTGGCCCGCTTTCGCGTGGGCGGCTGGTTGGACAACGGCCGCGCCTCGGACGAGCCCCTCTACCTCCAGTGTCTGGACGCCCTGGAGGCAGCGGGCGTCCCACGCCAGGTCGTCGCCGCCGGCGACCGGCTGGACCTGGAGCAGGGCATCGTCTTGCAGGTGCTCCATCCGCCCCGGGGCCCGCTGCCCGCCGCCATCGACGGCGACAACGAGGCGTCCGTCGTCCTGCGGCTCAACTGGGGCGAGGCCGACTTTCTCCTCACCGGCGACGTGGGCGTCAAGGCCGAGGCCAATCTCCTCGCCTCCGGCCAACCCCTGGACGCCGACGTGCTCAAGGTGGCCCACCACGGCAGCGGCAGCTCGACGGGCCGCGCCTTCCTGGAGGCCGTCGATCCCCGGTTTGCGGTGATATCCGTAGGAATCGACAACGACTTTGACCATCCCGCGCCCGCGCTCCTGGACCGGCTGGGGAAGGTGCCGGACCTGGCCGTGCTGCGCACGGATCAGGCGGGCACGGTCGAGTTTATCACGGACGGAGAAAGGATCTGGGTGCAGACCCAGAGGCGGTGAAAGACCACACGTTCAGTCTATAGCGATTTTGACATGGAGGCTGTTGCGCAGTATAGTGTGGCAGTGCGGGGTGTGCCACCGCCGAGACTTCACAGTCAGGGGGTACCATGCTTTCGTGGGAATCGCTCCTCGCCAATGCCCTCCTCTGGGGACTGGCGCTTTCTCTCGTTCTTTTTGTCATCATGGCGGCGAGCACGGTCCTCGCCCCCGACATGTGGGTCGGCGACTATCCACCCGACATCCGCGAGAAGTACGGGCCGATGCGCCCGCGCTCGGCGCGTCTTCGCCCATTCGTGGCGGTCGCGTTCTTTGCCGCCGTGGTTGTCCTACCCCTCCTCGCTCTCCTCACCCTCTTTTCCGCCGTGGGTCGGCTGTCTTTCGTCACGGCCCTGCTCTCGACCTTTGTGGTGCTGCTCGTGTTCAACACCTTCGATCTGCTTGTGCTCGACTGGTTGCTTTTCTGCACGCTCCGCCCGCGCTTTATCGTGCTCCCCGGTACCGAAGGGATGGCGGGCTACCGGGACTATCGCTTTCACTTTGTCGGGTTCCTGAAGGGACTGGGGTTCTGCCTCGTGGGTGCAGTCGTCATCGCGGGGCTCTGGATGGTAGGGCAAGCCGTCTTCCTGCGCTGAGTTACTGCCCGACCCCGCCCTCCTGGAGCGCCTGGGGGCGGCGCCGAACTGGCCGTGTTGCGCACGGATCAGGCGGGCATGGTAGAGTTCCTCACCGATGGCGCGCGGTTGTGGGTGCGGACGAGGCGGCGGTAGTGGGAGTTGGCGTGGCGACCGCTACCGTTACTTGCGGGCTGTCCACTGTCGTTCCATCTCCCTGCGACTTGGCCGACAGCGTAGCAAAAAACTGATCCTTCTCTTGAGCATCTGAAGGCGCAGTGAGCTTGATGAAGAGAGCTTGTGATTCACCTGCCGGTAGAGTGACTGTGCCGGACTCCGTGTAGCACGAGTTGATGTCACCGATGCAGTACTCAGCCGTCCAGCCCTCCGGCCCATCCGCTTTCAACCAAACCTCGAAGGTGTCGGTCACGTTGCCGTTGTTGATCAGCTCCAGCTCAAAGTCTACCGGCTGGGTGTCCGTGTAGATTGGCTTGTAATTATACTTGTCGCTGAGAGCGAGCTCGAATTTATACACCGGTGCGACCGTGGGGGTCGGGGAGGGCGTGTTGGTGGGCGCCACCACCGTCACCGATTTCGTGAGGCAGGTCGCGGCTCCGTTCCGGATCTGGAAGTTGTAGGTGTAGGTGCCCGCCGTGCCAACCCGGTCCTCCCAGCGCCAGATGTAGTAGCTGCCGCTTTGGTCCACGCCGTTGAAATGTGGCTTGCCCCCGCCGGCGAGCAACACCTCGACGTAGCCCATAAGTGAGCGGACCTCGATGGTAAACGCCTTGCCGGTCAAGGGGCTGGCAGGGTTGAAGGTCATGGTGTCGCCGGTCCGGCAGACCATCTGCGGTGTGGCCGTCGGAGCCCGGGTGTTCGTGGCCGAGGGAGTCAGCGTCGGCCCGCGGGTGGCGGTGGCGGCGGGCCGCCGGGTGGCCGTCGGCAACGGACGGTTCGTGGGAACGGCCCGCGGCTGGGTGGTGGTCGCCCGCAGCGCCGGCGTCGCCAGCGGCGAAACAAAGGTATCACCAGCGGCATTTACAGGCGAGACCGTAGGGGTTGGCGAGGCCGGCAGCGGCGTCACCGTAGCGGTGTTGGTAACCTGCTCGGTTGGAGTCAACGTCGCGGTCGCCGTCCAGGTAGGAGACAATGTGGCTGTGACCGTAACCGTGTCCGTGGCCGTCGGAGGCGGCGTGTCGGTCACGCGGGCCAGGAGGCCCAGCCGTGAAACGCCCAGGCCGCCCAGGGCCAGGACCAGTACCGCCAGGAAGGCGCAGCAGCCCAGGGCCACCACGCCGGCCAGGCTACCGCCAATCGCCAGCAACCGGGGCGCAGGCTTGCGCGCCTGGTGCCTTTCTGCTTCCACGTAGCGGGCGCACCGGCCAGGATGACCGGCCAGGCAAACGCTTTCCTGAAAATCAAGCGCCGTGCGCGCCGGTTGAAGTGACGCGACCGCGTAGCAGCGGTTGGCCACGTCCGGCGTGGGAAAGTATGAACGCTGATCGTCAACGGTGCCCAGGTATGGACACACTTGAGTGTTCATGGTCTCGCGCCTCACAAGGCCTCCATTAGAGCAAGTCGCCCCTGTGCCGCCCGAAAATTCGAATGGTTGCCCACCCGCCCCTCTACCTCAATCCGCATCGTATCTGGATTGTACCTCAAATTGCCGCGGTCCGCAATCTGGCCGGAGGGAGAGAACATTGTGACACAAAACAGGTCAATCGCTGGTATTGGACAAGAAAACGGATACCCACGTGATGGTCAGGCCGCTCATCTCATCCACGCGCAGGGTGACCTCTCCGATGGGGACCTCGTCGCCCACCTCGGGGCGGCAGCCCAATTCGGCCCACACCAGCCCGCCGATGGTGTGCACGTCGTGGTCGCCCGCGTCCAGGAACACGTAGGGCTCCACGTCCACCAGGCTCATGGTCCCCTGAACGACGAGGTGCCCCGGCGCGACCAGCCGGAGGGGCTCTTCCTCCTCGACGTCGAATTCGTCGCGCAGCTCGCCCACCACCTCTTCCAGGATGTCCTCCGTCGTCACCAGGCCGAGGGTGCCGCCGTGCTCGTCGAGGACGATGGCAATCTGCTGTCGCTGCTTCTGAAAATCCGCCAGCAGCGCCTTCACCGGCAAGCTCTCGGGGACGAACGGGACCGGGCGCAGCAGGGCATGGAGGTCAAAGGGCCCATCCGAGAGCTGCTGGCGCACCAGGTCCTTCAGGTGCAGCACGCCGACGATGTCGTCGATGTGCTCGTGATAGACCGGCAGCCGGTTGTAGGGCGTCGCATCAAAAACGGCAAGAAGCTCCTCCTCGCCCAGGTTGTCGGGAATGGCCGTCATGAGGGGGCGAGGCACCATGACCTCGTCCACCCGTTCTCCCGACAGGTCGAGAATGTTGGCCACCAACGCCTGGGCGCGCTCCTCGACCAGGCCCTCGGCGTAACTTTCGGAAAAGAGCAGCTCCAGCTCTTCCAGTGAGTAGAGCCGGGTGCCCTCCCCGGCCGGCGGGATGCGCAGCACCTTGAGCGTCCAGAAACCGATGCGGTTCAGAAAGGTGACCGGGATGCCAAAGATCTTGCCCGCCAGGCGCATGGGTGTGGCGAGGGAGAGGGCGGCCCGCTCGGCGCCCTGGAGCGCCAGCGACTTTGGGACCATCTCGCCGACCACGACGTGCAGATAGGTGATCAGCGCCAGGGCGATGACAAACGAGATGGTGTGCACGATGGTCCCCTCAAGGCCGAACCAGTCGTGCAGCGGGGGCTCTATGAGGTGGGCGATGGCCGGCTCGGCGTACATGCCCAGGCCCAGGCTGGCAAGGGTGATGCCGAGCTGGGCAGTGGCAATATAGCGGTCGGTCTTGCGCCGGTCATCGAGGATGCCGCCCACCCAGCGGGCGGCCAGGTTTCCCTCCTCGGCCAGTTGCTTGACGCGGGTGGGGCGAACGCCGATGATGGCAAACTCGGCAGCGACAAACAGGCCATTGATCAGGACGAGGAGGAGAATGACGGCAAAGGACAGGAGCACGGGCATCACGTCGCTCCTCCGGCGCCGGGGAACACGCGAACCCTGACCACCGAGTGGTGCTCCACGGCTTCCACCCGCAGGCGGATGCCATCGATCGCGACCTCGTCGCCCACCTTCGGGATGCGGCCCAGCTCCTCCATGACCAACCCGCCGATGGTGCGCGACCGGCCGTGAGGCAGATCGAGATCGAACATGTCGTTGAGTGTGGCGATGAGCAGGTCGCCGCGCACGCTGACCTGCCCGCCCGCCAGGGGCGTGATGAGGGCTTGCTCCTGGTCGAACTCGTCCTGTAGCTCGCCAAACAACTCTTCGATCAGGTCTTCGCGCGTAACGAGCCCGCTGGTGCCGCCAAACTCGTCAAAGACAATCGCCATGTAGCTCTCGGCGTCGTTGAGGCGCTGCCACACCTCAGTGGTGACGAGTGTCTCCGGCACAAAGGGTAGGGCCCGGATGATGGGCTGGATGCTCGCCCCCGGGTCGGTGCGGTACAGGGCGAACAGGTCCCTCAGATGGACAAAGCCGACGATGTGGTCGATGTCGTCCTCGTAAATTGGGATGCGCGTGTAGGCCGAGTCGGCCGCCAGCTCGAGGACCTCGCGCACCGGCCGGCCGGCCTCGGCCGCAACCATGTGCGTGCGCGGCACGGCGACGTCCACGGCGCGCATCTCGCCGCTGCGAAAGACGTTTCGCAGGAAGCGGTGCTCGTCCGCGGCGATGAGGCCGCCGCGTTGGCTCTCCTGGGCCAGGATCAGGATCTCCTCGGGCGAATGGACGTGGGGGTGGCCCCCTCCCTCCGAAGCGCCCAGGAGCTTCAGGAGGAACCGGCCGCTGCCGTTCAAGAGGATGATGAGCGGCTTGAGCAGATAATCGGCCGACCACGTCATCGGCAGAGCCGTGGCAAGCGCCAGCCTTTCGGGATATTGGATGGCAATGGACTTGGGCACGAGCTCGCCCATGATCACCTGGAGCGTGGTGAGGCCAAAGAGCACCAGGGTAGCGGCAATGCCGGTGGCGGCAACGTGGGTACCGGCTTCGGAGGCGCCACCGAGGGGGAGCCGGGCAATCCAGGGAGCGAGGAGGGGCGCGATCTGCTGCTCGCCATAGATGCCGAGCACGATGCTGGACAGGGTGATGCCGACCTGGCTGGCGGCGATGTAATTGTCGAGTTTGTGGGGATCCGTGATCACGGGCAGCAAGGCGCGGGCGAGCCGGTTACCCTCTTCGGCAGCCTGCCTGATACGCGTCTTGCGGGCACTAACGGACGAAAACTCGCCTGCGACATAGAGGCCGTTTATAAAGATCAGAAGCGTGACGACGAGGGGGATGGCGAGCAAGAGGGGCATCACCGACGGCACTGCCCCCCGCTATGTTGGTTACTTTCTTCCATTCCTGCTTCCTCGCCCGGCAAGTTTGCGCACATTATAGCACATAGCGCCGGATCGCGCCATTCTAGGCATTCCGCATGGAGGTGGCGCATTCGGCTTTGCTACAAGCCCGTGCGTAAAGTCGGGCGGGACCAACTCGGTCCGCCTGTTGACTTATCTGGCCTACGCCTTCCCCATACCCGCCAGCAGCCCGTAATAGTGTACCAGGGTCTCGATGCCCCGGTAAAAGGTGGGCAGGTGATATCGCTCGTTGGGCGCGTGGGCGTTGTCGTCGGGCAGCCCAAAGCCCATGAGCACCACGGGCGCGCCCAGAACGTCCATGAGGTCAGACACGATGGGCAGGCTGCCGCCGGCGCGCATGTAGACGGGTGGCCGGCCAAAGCCCAGCTCGTAGGCCCGATGCGCGGCCCGGATGGCAGGCGCCTGGTAGTCGATAAAGGCCGGCCGCGCAAGGCCCAGGGTCCGCACGGTGTACTCGACCGTCGGCGGCATCAGCGACTCCACGTGTTGGGTGAACAGGCGGGCGATCTCCTCCGGGTCCTGGTCGGGCACAAGGCGCATGGAAACCTTGGCCAGGGCGCGGGCAGGGATGACGGTCTTCTTGCCGGCGCCGGAGAAACCGCCGGCAAAACCGTGGATATCGAGGGTGGGCCGCACGGAGGTCCGCTCCATGGCGCTGTAGCCCAGCTCGCCGGCCAGGGCGCGGACGCCGGCCAGCCGCCGCGTCGTCTCGTCGTCGGTGGGCACCTCGGCCAGCAGTGCCCTCTCTTCGTCGCCCAGGGGCCGCACGCGGTCATAAAAGCCGGGGATGGCCACCCGCCCGGTCTCCACGTCCTGCAACCGGGCAAGGACGCGCACCAGGACGTTAAAGGGGTTGTCCACCGCGCCGCCAAAGGTGCCCGAGTGAAGGTCGGTGGCCGGGCCTCGGACCTCGACTTCCATGTAGGCCATGCCCCGCACGCCGTACTGGATCGCCGGTTGGTCGGGACCCAGGATGCTGCCATCGCTGATGAGGATGGCACCGGCGGCCAGGCGCTCCCGATTCTCGCGGATAAACTCGGCCATGTGCGGGCTGGAGATCTCTTCCTCCCCTTCGGCCATCACCTTCACGTTGATGGGCAGGCGCCCTGCCGTCTTCAGGTAGGCATCGAGGGCCGATAGGACGGCAAAGAGCTGCCCCTTGTCGTCGGAGGCGCCCCGGGCATAGAGCATGTCGCCGCGCACCGACGGCTCAAAGGGCGGGGTCTCCCACTCTTCCACGGGATCGACGGGTTGCACGTCATAGTGGCCGTAGGCCAGGAGCGTTGGCGCCTCGGGTCCGGCCCCCAGCCACTCGCCATAGACCACGGGATACCCTTCCGTGGGCAAAAGCTCAACCCGCTCCAGGCCGGTACGGCGCATGTGCTCGGCCAGCCAGCCAGCCGCTCGCTCCATGTCGGGCGCTCGCTCGGGCAGCGTGCTGATGCTGGGGATGGTCAGCAGGTCTTGCAGCAGAGCCAGGTACTCACCCCGGTTCTTGTGTGCGTGGGCCAAGGCGTCGTCGATCATGATCGCTCCTTGTCTGGCAAACACCCCCGGCAGCAGGCCGGCAGGCAGGATCGTCTCCGCTTCCTATTATGCCCTTATCCGTCCCCGATGTCAACTCCCGGGGGCGGCGGCAGCCGCGCGNNTGCTGCCGGCCTGCCCCTCCCCGAGATGGCGGGGAGGGGCCTTATCCAGGAGGGGTTCCCGCCGGGAAGGGTTACCTTGACGGTTTCGACCGAGTGGGATTATAATGGGGGCAGCCCGGCCGTCCGTGCCACATCCGGCACCGGAGAACCGTGGGGAAGAGGAGAGCAGGCCATGTCCGAGGTAAAGCACTATGCCCTTGTCCACGATCAAGAGCCGCTGCGGCTGTTCCGCTCCGACTTCCTGGAGTTCTTTACCCACATCCATCCCCTGGTGGTGCTGCTCATCTGGCTGCCCGTCAGCGGCTATTTCGCCTTCCTGGCCGTCCGCGATGGCAGCGCCCTGAGCGTGATCATCGGCCTCCTGGTGGGCCTCTTCCTGTGGACCCTGACCGAGTACCTGCTGCACCGCTTCGTGTTTCACTTTCCGCCTCGCAGCGAGCGCCAGGAAAAGATCCTGTTTCTTTTCCACGGGGTACATCACGCCCAGCCCAAGTGCAAGACGCGCCTGGTGATGCCCCCGGCGGTCAGCATTCCCCTGGCGGCGCTGTTTTACGGGCTCTTCTGGCTGGTGGTGGACCAGGCCCTGGGGCTGCCAGCCTGGCTGCCGCCCATCTTTGCCGGGTTTATCGCCGGGTACCTGGTCTACGACATGACCCACTATGCCACCCATCACTTTCCCATGCGCCGCCGCCTGCCCAAGGCCCTCAAGCGCCATCACATGCAGCACCACTACAAAACACCCAACGCGCGTTTTGGCGTCAGCTCGCCGCTGTGGGACCTGGTGTTCGGAACCATGCCAGGGTAGCAGGGACTGGGGGACCCTGCCTGTACGAACCGGGAGGGAGTGCGATGCAGATCACACACGTGGAGGTCGTTCCGCTGCAGCTCGGGTTGCGGCTGCCCTACCGGGCGGCTGCCCACGAACAAGAGATCGACCGCATCGACTGCGTTTTTGTGCGCATCGAGACGCGGGACGGCCGCGTGGCCTGGGGCTGCGCGGCCTTTGATCCGGCCTTGACGGGCGAGACACCCGAACAGGTGCTGCGCGCCTGCCGCGCCTGCGCCGACCGCGCCCGCGACCTGAACCCCCTGAACACCGAGTATGCCCTGGCCGAGCTGATGCCCCTCACCGAGGGCACGCCCTCGGCCTGCTGCGCCTTTGACGTGGCCTTTTACGACCTGCTGGGCCTGGCAGCGGGCCTGCCGCTGCACCGCCTCCTGGGCGGCTACCGCTATCGCATCCAGACGTCCATCACCCTGAACGTGGCCCCGGCCAAGGAGACGGTGGACATGGCCCGGGAGCGCGCCAGGCAGGGCTTTCGCATTCTGAAGCTCAAGGGCGGACTGGACCCCGAGGAGGACGTGCGACGCGTGCGAGATGTGGGGCGAGCGCTTCCGGAGCTGACCCTGCGCCTGGACGCCGAGCAGGGCTATACCATCCAGGAGGCGCTGGACGTGGCCCGGGCGCTGGAGGGCAAGCTGGAGATGCTCGAGCAGCCAACTCCCGCTGCCGATGTGGACGCCCTCCGAGAGGTGACGAGGCAATCGCCCATCCCCATCCTGGCCGACGAGTGCGTGAGCAGCCCCGCTTCGGCCCTCCAGATTGCCGGGCAGCATGCGGCCCACGGCCTGAGCGTCAAGCTGAGCACCTGCGGCGGGCTGCACTGCGGCCGCCAGATCGACGCCATTGCCCGGGCGGCGCAGATGTCCACCATGGTCGGCTGCATCAACGAGCCTGCTCTGCTCATCGCCGCCGGGCTGGGCCTTGCCCTGAGCAGTCCCAACGTGCGCTACGGCGACCTGGACGGCCACTTTGACCTCATCGGCGATCCCACGCTGCCCAGTTTTGCCTTCGAGGATGGCTGGCTCGTGGCGCGGGACGTGCCGGGGCTGGGCTGCACCGTCGAGCTGTAGGAGCTTTGGCCGAGGCATGCCAGCGTCCAGCCGGAAAAATCTCCCGATAGCGAGGGAACGAGAACGTTGCCATCATTGTCGCCAGACCCTGTAACCCCGGGACCGGAAGGCCCGCGGGAGCTGTCCCTGCGGGCCCAACTGGCCATCATCTTTGTTGCCCGCACGATCCTGAACACCTCACACCGCATCGTCTATCCCTTCCTGCCGGCCATCGCCCGCGGACTGGGCCTCTCGGTCGCGGCGGCGGGCAGCCTCGTCACGGCACGATTCGTGGCCGGGCTGGCGGCGCCATTCCTGGGCCCGTGGACCGATCGCCAGCCACGGCGGCGCATCATGCAGGTGTCGCTGGGCATCTTTGCCCTGGCCGCCGCGCTCATGGCCGTCAGCCGGGGCCTGGGCCTGGCCGTCCTGGCCTTTGCCCTGTTTGGCCTGTCCAAGGTGCTCTACGACCCCGCGGTGCATGCCTACATGGGCGATACGGTGCCCTACGATCGGCGTGCCTGGGCCGTCGGCACGGTGGAGCTGGCCTGGTCCGGGGGCTGGCTGCTGGGTGTGCCGGCCACCGGCTTTCTCATCGAGCGCTTCGGCTGGCGCTCGCCCTGGGTGGCCATGGCCGTGTTGGGCGTGCTCAGCATGGGGCTGACGCGCATCAGCCTGCCGCTCGGGCGGCCGGCAGACCGCGCGCCCGGCAGCAGATCCGCGCTGCGCTCCCTCCTGCCCACCTGGCGGAGCTTGTTGCGGCGCCGCCCGGTGATCGTGCTGCTGGCCACAACCGTGCTGATCCTGGCCTCCATCGAGATCCCGTTCATCGTCTACGGCGCCTGGCTGGAAAGCTCCTTCGGCCTCAGCCTCAGCACCCTGGGGCTGGCCTCCATCGCCATCGGCGCGGTAGAGGCGGTGGCCGAGTTCGGCACCACGGTCATCACCGACCGCCTGGGCAAGCGGCGCAGCGTGCTGATGGGCCTGTTGTGCCTGGCGGGCTGCCTGCTCCTGCTGCCGATACTGGCCAACATGGGGCTGGTCCTGGCCATGTCGGGCCTGGTGGCTGCCGTGCTGTGCTTCGAGTTCAGCATCGTCTCACTGCTGCCCCTGGCCACCGAGCTGGTCCCCGAGGCGCGGGCTTCGCTGCTGTCGCTGAACATGATGGCCATGAGTGCGGGCCGCATGATCGGGGCCACGTCGGGGGGTTGGCTCTGGGAGTGGCAGCCGGAGGGCATCGGCGTCCAGGCGGCGGCGGGCGCCGGCTGCGCCCTGGTCGCCGCCCTGCTGCTATGGCGGGGCATGACCGAGATTCCTGCCGCGGCTCCTGCCGCGCCCGTGCCCGGCTCCCGGCAGGCGGAGGACTCCTGACAGGCACGGTGGGCGGTCGGGCCCTGGCCTGCCCGGCCACTCGACCTCACGACAGCCGCAAAGCGTGTGCTCGCGCTCTTGCAAGCAAAAGATGGATTATGGTATAATGTGCGACAGGAGTTTGACTCGAACAGCGTCACCATCACCGGCCGGCTGCGCCAGCAAGGGCGGAGCCGGGTTTCGACCGTGAACTTCGAGGAGGAGAGATGTCCGAAGACGAACGCAGGCGTCAGTACGGGGAAAAGGACGAGAAACAGGAAAAGGAGGAAGAGAAAGAGGAAAAGACCTGGGACGAGAAGTGGCGCCGGGATCCCATCAACGCCGCGGTGTGGGCCGTGATCCTGATCTGGGCCGGCCTCGTTCTCCTGGCCAGCAACCTTGGCCTCTTTGACCGGTTCGAGGTCATAGACGGGTGGGAGCTATTTTTTGTCGGTGCCGGGATCATCCTCCTCCTGGAGGTCGTGTTTCGCCTGCTCGTTCCGGCCTACCGCCAGCCCATCATCGGCAACATGATCCTGGCCATTGTCTTTTTGGCCATCGGCCTCGGCGGCCTGGTAAACTGGGGCGTCATCTGGGGCCTGGCCATCATCGCCATCGGCCTCTACCTCCTCCTCGGAGGATTGCGGCGCCGGCGGGAGTGACCTGACCCCCCGGCTCCCTTCCCTTGCAGGGGAGAGGCCGGGGGAGAGGTCGCTCTACAGCCTGCCCAGGTTGCCGGTCCGGAACTCGTCCCATCCGTAGCGCAGCGGCGTCCACCACTTCTCGCGGCCGATGCAGCGAAAGTAGGGTGGCTGCATGGCTACGATGAGGTCGCCGATCTTGTAGCGCGCCAGGATGGGCGTCGACACGACGAGGCTGCCCATCTCGCCGCGTCGCATTTCGTGGAGCATCTTGATGCCGGAGCGGGTCTGGACTTCGAAGAAGAACAGGTCATAGTTCGGCACCCAGGCCCGTTTTTCGTCCCGCTGCTGCCCGAACATCCCCTCCGTGGCACCATAGATCTCGCGGATGGCAGCCGGCCCGTAAAGGGCCTGGAGGACGGGGACGTAGGCGGTGTTGATGGCGGGCACGCTGCCCAGGGTCATGATCTGCGTCTTCCACAGATCCCTGGGATAGGCGCGGTGGGTGCGGTGCATGTAGCGGCCAAAGTGGACCGCCGTGGTGGCCACCCCCCCGACCAGCGTGACGTTTTCGTCCTTGCACTTTTGATAGGCCAGCTCGAAACGGGCATCCCAATCGGCGGCGGTCTTGCCGCCACCCAGGGCATCGATCTCGGCCTGGGAGGGCACGGAACGGATGGGCGTCGCGGCCGAAACGTGCCGGGTATAGATGCCCGAGCTGTAACCGTACTCTACTTCCCGGTCGCCGACGCGCACGGTGCCGACGATGGATGGAAAGTTGAGGTTGAGATTCACGCCCTGAAAGAGGTCCATGCGCCCGGTGATGGCCACATAGTTCATCATCGCCCGCCCGGCGCTGACCCGCAAGCGCAGGTCGGTGGGGGTCATGGGGATGAATTTCGATTCGCCCTTCGTGGTGCCCCGGGTGATGGCCCAGCCAATGGGCTCCTCGTTGAGGAGCAGGCCGACGTCGCCGGCCATCACGCGCTCCATGAGGGGCTTGTAGTCGGCGTCGTAGGTGGTGACGGGAAATGCCCGGCGATAGTCCGCCAGGCTGCCCACCTGGGCCGCGCCATGCCGCCGGCCGTATTCGGTCTGGGTATAGGTCTGCAGGTAACGATGCAAGACGGCTTCCTGGGCCCGTTGCGGATCGGCAATGGACTCGTTCCAGGGCTGCAAGAAGCCCTTCAGCCTGTCGACCGCCGACGCTCTTTCCTGGCTCACCATGGTTCTGCCTCCTTGAAGGAGCTCGACATTGGAGCAGGCCAAGTATAACATAGAGGATCGAGGCAGGCAAACCGGCATCCGAGATCGTGTGCCTCGGGCGCCGGGACGTGGCCGCAAACGAGATGATTTATCGATGTGATTCCGACCAGCCCCTGGCGGAAACCAACTTTGCCGTGTTCGACGTCGAGACGACGGGTCTGAGCCCGGCCTATGGCGACCGGGTGTGCGAGGTGGCCTGTGTGCGCCTCACGGGCGAGCTGGAAGTGGAGCGGTTCGAATCCTTTGTCGATCCGGGCAGGTCCCTCTCGCTCGGGGCGGCGGCGGTGAACGGCATCACGCCCGACATGTTGGCAGGCGCGCCTCCCTTCTCGGACGTGGCCGGGCGCCTCCTGTCGCTTCTCGACGGTGCCGTGCTGGTGGCCCACAACGCCCCCTTTGACCTGGGCTTCCTGGCCATGGAGCTCGAGATCGCGCACGTACCCCCACCCGAGGGCGAGGTGTTGGACACCTTGACCCTGGCGCGGCGGGCCTTTGGCTTTCCGCGCAACGGCCTGCAGGCACTGGCCCGCGCCCTCCAGATCGAGGCCGCCACGGCCCACCGGGCCCTGGGTGACGCCTGCACGACGGCCGAGGTGCTGGCGCGCATCCTGTGGGAGGTGGAGGCGCGCTGGGGCGTGCGCACCCTGGGCCAGCTCCTGGACTTTCAGGGGGGCTCTATCCCCTATCCCTTCCCTCAGTCGCTGCCGCTACCCCCGCCCATCGCCGAGGCCCTGCAGTGTAATGGGCAGGTGCGCATGCGTTACGTCGACGCCCGAGGGCAGGAAACCGTCCGCCTGGTGCGCCCCCTCCACGTGCGCGAGCAGCGAGGATACCTCTACCTGGTGGCCCACTGCCACCGGGCGGGCGAGTTGCGCACTTTCCGCCTCGACCGCGTGGTCGAGCTGGCCGCGGAGGACTGAGGCGTGAGCGACACGACCGAGCAGGTATACGTCGAGCTGGCCGACCTCCAGGCCTTTTTGCGCCAGGTGGAAGACATAGACGACCTGCCCCCGGGCATTACCTTGCGGCCGGTGAACCAGGCAAGCGACGAGGCTGTCATCGCCGAACTGTACAACGCCGCCTTCCGCGAGCCCCTGGAAAAGGTGACGGCCCGCGACGTCGCCGGCTATGCCCGCCACCCGGGACTGGAGCACGAGGGCGTCTTCCTGGCCTTTGACGGCCCCCTGGCCGTCGGGCTGGTGGTGGGCCGCGTGGACGTGCCCGCGCCGGGCGGCGACGCGCATCGCGGCGCCGTGGAGCTGCTCGCCATCCGGCCCGGCTACCGGCGACGCGGCATTGGCCGGGCACTCATCTTCCGGGTCTTTCGCTGGCTGGTGGAGCACCAGGTGTGGCGGGTGGGAGCCGCGGCGGAAAACCCGGCCATCGTCGGCATCCTGGAAAGCTACGGCTTTCGCCCCACGCCCCCACCCGGTCCTTGAAACATGCACCGGCCGCCTGGCGATAACTAGACCAAACCAGTCCTATTGTGATCTTGCTTACTGTACGCCGGCCCCTCTTGCATATACTGGATGCACTCCTTTCTCCTCCTTGTGAGGGAAAGAGCGGGGTCTCACCCGAGGCCTCGCTCTTTTTCATTTCCCCGGGATGGTTGTATAATCTGGCGCAAGAGAACCTAATCCCCCGGCCCCCTTCCCTACAAGGGAAGGGGGGGATCCCCTCCTCACCGTATCGAGGATGGGCCGGGAGAGGGGTCAAAGGCGCGTCAATGGACGGCGAGGCAACGCGAGAGTACGGATCGGTGATGGTCGGCGGTGAGGCGGTGCAGTTCGAGCTGCGCACCGTCGATGCTCGCTCGGAGGCGCGGCGCGCCCACGACGCCCGGGCCGGCCGGCCCGCGGGCAACGTCCTGATCCTGGTCCCCGGACACGGCCAGACCGTGGATGGACCCCGGAACCTGCTGGCAACCGCCGCCGAGCTGTCCCGCTCGGGCATCGCCTGCTGCATCGATCCGGTGCCCGCCCGGGGCGGGGATCACGCCGAGGCAAAGGCGATCGTCGCCATTGCCCGGGAGACCATCGCCTGCCTGTTCCCGGGGGAAATGCAGCACGGCGTGCCCATCCAGGCCACGGTCGTGGGCTGGTCCCACGGTGGGGGCGAGGCCCTGCGGGCCGCCAGCCAGGACCCGGACCTGTTCCCCCAGTATCTTGGGCTCTGCCCTGCCGGCCTCGTGGAGCGGCGCCCCGCGGAGCTGGTGTGCAGCTTTTTTCAGGAGTCCATGCGCGTCGCGGGCCGCAACCTCGTGCGGGGGAACATGCGCTGCATCCTCACCATCCTGCGCGTGGGCGCAAACCTCCTCAAGGGGCTCCTGTGGGATCTGGCGCGCAGCCGCTCTTTGCGGCGGCTCATCGCCGACGTGCGCTGGGCGTGCAGGCGGGTTCCGGGCCCCACCTTTGGCTACACAGGCGAGGTCGTACTCCTCTGGGCTGAGGGCGACAGCGTAGTCCGCTGGCGCGACGCGTTCCAGGGGTGCAATTGCGGCCAGGAGATCGAGCGCTCGCTGCCCAACTTCTCCCGGGACAACTTTCCCCTCGCCGGCCACGTGGAGGTGCTGATCCTGCCGGGCGATCACCTCTCACCCGAGTTGGACAGCGCCTCGTTCTTGACGGCGGGCCTGGGCCTTTTGGGACAACTCCGCCAGCCTCAGTGAACCTCGACGGCCAACATGGTCATATCGTCAAACTGGTCGGCCGTACCCTGGTGGGCCGCCAGCTCGGCAAAGAGGGCGTCGCACAGGTCGGCGGTCGCCACCCCGGCCCTGGCGCGAAGTTGAGCGATGAGGCGCTCGCGGCCAAAGGCCCGGCCGTCGGGCGAGATGGCGTCGGTCAGCCCGTCGGTGTACAGCACCAGCCGATCCCCCGGCTGCAAATCGATGGTCTCCTGCGAAAGATAGAGCTCGTCCATGTCGGGAAAGCCCAGGGGCAGCCCTTCACCTCGCAACTGGTGCACCTCTCCCGCCCGCAAGAGGATGGGCAGGTCGTGGCCTGCGCGAACGTAGGTCAGGCGCCGGCTGGCCGTGTCCACCACGCCGTAAAAGACGGTGATAAACTTGCTGGACCGGCCGAGCTCCTGGAGGAGCCGGTGCACGGTGTGCAGCACCTCCTCGGGTGGAGGCGGGGAACCCGCGCCGCCCGATCCTACGGGCGCGCCGGCCATGCGCTGGCGGCGCGCCTCGGCACGGATCAGGCTGTGCACCTGGGCCATGTACAGGGCCGCCGGCATGCCCTTGTCCGACACGTCGCCGATGACCAGGCCAAAACGGTCGGCGTCCAGGAGGATGACGTCGTAAAAGTCGCCGCCCACCCAGCGGGCCGGCTCGCTGCGAGCGGCAAAGGTATAGCCCGGCACCAGGGGAAAGACCCGGGGGAGGACGCTCTGCTGTACCTGCCGGGCCAGCTCCATCTCGCGCTCCAGGCGCTCCTTCTGCACCAGCTCCACCTGGGCAGCCTCCAGTTGGCGGACCTTGTCGCGGAGGGCCTCGGTCAGCCCGGCGCGCTGGATGGCCATGGCTGCCTGGTTGCCAAAGGCGCGCAGCAGGGCCACCTCGCCGGGGGCAAAGCGCGCTTTCTGGCTGGTGTGGACGATCATCAGGCCCACCGGCTGGCCTTCTGCCACAAAGGGCACGCGCAGGGCGGCACGCAGGGCATCGGCCGTCACATCCGTGGGCTGCCTGGGCACGCCCGGGGGAAATCCCGAACAGGGCTCCGGCTCGTTGCCCACCTGCGAGCCAAACACCGACTGCGCCTCCAGCGACATGCCGACGAGAGAGGGATCCCAGCCGGTCACGGCCAGCACCTCGGCCGAGCCGGACTCGGGCCGCAAGAAGTAGAGGATGGCGCGGTCGGCGCCGCACAGTTGCGAGGCGTTGCGGCACAGCCGGCCGGCCAGCTCTGACAGGTTGGTGGAGGCAATGAGCGCCTGGCCGATGCTCTCCAGGGAGATCAGGGCCTCGGTGCGCTGCTGGAGCACCCGATTGGCCGCTTCCAGCTCGGCCAGCCTGCGCTCCAGGGCCACCTTGGCCTCGAGGGTCGCCTGCTCGCTGGCGCGCAAAAGGCGGTAGGTGCGACGCAGCCGGCCCGCCTCCAGGCGCTGCACGTCGCCGGGGGGCAGGGCTCCCCGGGCGGCGAGGCCCAGGACGTAGGCCGCGATGGGCAGGCCACTGGGCTGCTCTTCCACGGCTCCTGCCCCGGGATCCGGATGCCAGATGTCAAAGGCCGTCACCTCGCCCTCGCGCCCCGTTCCCCTACAGCGGGCGCAGCCCTGCTCCCGGAAATAGGTACCCTCACGCAGCAGCGGCTCGAAATCGGAGAAGCTCTGGCACCAGCCCTCCAATTCCTCGGGATCCGGCTGCGCCGGCACCTTGCAGTGGGAACAGAGGGTGGGCAGGCGCTCCACGGCCACGACCCACGTCAGGGCCGACAGGAGCTCTCGCGACACGCCCAGGTCGAGGAGAAATCGGGCGACTTCCGCGCCGCGAAAGACCGTGTCGACCTGGGTCAGGACGCGCAGCCCTCCGGCCGCCGCGTGCAGGGCAGCCGACGCGCTGCCGGCATCCAGCCGCTCCACAAGGAGCAGATCCGGCCCGCGTGCCGCCGCCTCGGCAATGGCCTCGGCGTGTGACTTGCCGGGCGGCCACGAGGCAAACTGCACCCGGCGCCGCAGGTCGCGGGGCAAACGCTGCGACGGATCGCCGGTGACCAGCAAGGCCTGCTGGCGGGGACGGGCGTCGAGCATCTCGCGCATCAGGATCCGCCAGATGGTGGCCCGGCCGCTGGGCAACAGCCCGGCCTCGCCCCGGGGCAGGACGGCAGTCCGCGGGTCGAGGCCCGCGACCACGACGAGCCCCGGCCCTCCGGCCGCAATCTGGGCGATGAGGCCCTCGACCTGCGGCAGGTGGGTCAGGTCATCCAGCTTGAGCATCGCCGGCGACACCCCACAGGGGCTTGACCGAGGCTATCCAGGCCTCCATGCCATCGGGGCTTTCGGGAAACGCCTCGTAGCGCTCCCGGATGCGGGCAGCCCGGCCCGAGACCTCGAGGAGCCGGCCCAGGCTGGCCCGGGAGAAGCGGCGCGTGGCCACTCCCCAGAAAAGCTTGGCGCCCATGGCCAGCGTCTTGGCCAGGTCCATCTCGGTGGCATAGTGAAGGTTCATCTGCTCGAAATCGCTGCTGCCAAAGATCAGGTCCTGGTGAAACAGGTAGTCCACCTCGGCCCGCGACAGCTCGGCGGCGGCGGGGAGCTGGACAAACATGGAGGCAAACCTGGCGCCCTGATCCCGAAAGTAGCGGACGTTGTAGGGCCACAGGGCGGCGCGGCTCGCATCGCCCCGGCGCAGCGCCTCGACCACCACCTCGGCGGCGATCTGGCAGGCGGTGAACGACGACGTCACGCCTTCTCCCGAGAATGGCTTGGTCTGAAAGGCGGCGTCGCCCACGACGAGAAAGCCGTTGGCCACCAGCGAGTAGGGCGAGCGGCGGTAGGGTGTCCGGCCCTGGGTCCGCTTGACCACGCGGCCCGGATCGCCGAAATACTCCTCGCGCCACTGGCGATGCCGCTCCCAGGCGTACTGGTAGCTGCCCGGCTGGCCGATGCCCAGGATCGCACCCTCGCCGCGGCTGGGGTTCCAGAAGGCCTTGTGGTAGGGATAGAAGTTCAGGCCGCGGGGCGTGCCGGGGGGCAGGTCCTCGCGGAACTCCAGGCAGACAAAGAGGGTGTCGGCCGGGCGGATGGGATCCGTCTCGACGCCCAGGCTGGCCGGCAGGCGGGTCCGCACCACACCGTCGATGCCCGAGGCGTCGGCCACGATGGCTCCCCGCACCTCCAGGGGCTCGCCGCGCCGCAGCGCCCGGACGCCCGTCACAAAGCCGTCCTCCACGACGGGCTCTACGACCTCCACTTCCTCCACGAACTGGGCCCCTGCCTCCGCGACGTAGCCGTGCAGCCGCCGGTGAAAGGCCGGCTTGTGCATGACATAGAAGGCATAGCGCACCGGGTTCTGCACCTGGAGATCGGGCGACCAGGCCAGGCCGGTGGGATGGTGGCCGATGAGCTCTTCTCCCTCGGGATGGGGCAGCCCGAACTGGTCAAAGCGCACCTCGTCCATGTGAAAGATGTCGATGGCCTGCCCGCCATCGGCCAGGCATTGCTTTTCCAGGACGAGGACCTGCAGTCCCGCCTGGGCCAGGCGCCACGCCAGGTAGCAGCCGCTGGTCCCCGCCCCCACGACGACGACGTCAGCCTCGAGCTTGTGTGTCATCTGCACCCCCTCGTCAAACACAACTGAAGCCAGCCCTACGCAACGACACAAAGTATAGCACGAGACAGGGCCAGGCGCAAGGACCGATCCCGGGCGTTGGGCTTATTCACCTCGGCAGGGACGGCTACGACGAGATCTGGCCCAGGAGCTCCTCGTTGGTCGGATACTTCTCGATGAGCTGGAGCAGGGTGAGCAGCGCGTCCCGGGGCGAGCGATCGGCCAGGGCGCGGCGCAGCTTGGTGAGGCGGGCAAACTCGTCGGGCGGATAGAGAAGCTCATCCTTGCGCGTTCCGCTGCCCCGGACGTTGATGGCGGGAAAGATGCGAGCCTCGGCCAGGGCCCGGTCGAGAAGGATCTCGCAGTTGCCCGTGCCCTTGAATTCCTCAAAGACCACCTGGTCCAGGCGCGAGCCGGTATCCACCAGGATGGTTGCCAGGATGGTCACCGAGCCGCCGTTTTCCACGTTGCGGGCCACGCCAAAGAAGCGGCGCGGAATCTGCAGGGCGCCGGCCTCCAGCCCGCCCGACAGTGAGCGGCCGCCACCTCGCCCGGGCCCCTGTAGGTTAAAGGTGCGCGTCATGCGCGTCAGGCTGTCGAGGAGGACCACCACGTCGTGGCCGCACTCCAGCTCCACGCGAATGTGGGCCAGCATCAGCTCCGCCAGGGCCACGTGCTCCCGCTGGGGGCGGTCGGCGGAGCTGGCAAAGACCTCGGCGTCGAGCCCGCGCCGGAAAAAGGTCACCTCCTCGGGCCGCTCGTCGATGAGCAGCACGACGATGCGCACCTCGGGGTCGGTGGCCCGCACGGCCTGGGCGACCTGCTCCAGGAGCATGGTCTTGCCCGCCTTGGGCGGTGAGACGATGAGCCCGCGGGGCCCCTTGCCGATGGGCGCCACCAGGTCCACGATGCGCATGGCCGGCTCGCCCGTGGCCGCCAGCGGGAACCGCTCTCGGGGATCGAGGGCCACCAACCGGTCAAAGGGGATGCGGGCGGCAAAGGCCTCGGGCGACAGGCCACAGATGGCATCGACCCCCACCAACTCGGGGCCTCGCCGGCCACCCTGCACCGGGCCGGTCACGCGCGCCCCCTCCACCAGGCCCAACTCGCGCACCAGGCGGGCCGGCACCGAGACCTCGTCACCCAGCCGGTCGAGGTCGACGAGGACGCCGGCCCCCCGGTTCAGATGCAACAGGCCGCTCTTGATTTCAGCCATTTTTTCCTCCTGCAAGCCGTCAGGCTGTTGCCGGGCTCTGCAGCACAAAGGGGTCGTACTCTTCCTCCAGTTGGCGACGGAACTGGCGTGTGTAGAGCCGGTGGTAGTGGCCGCGCTGGCGGAGCAGCTCGGCGTGGCTGCCCATCTCGGCGATGCGGCCCTTTTCGATGACCAGGATGCGGTCGGCGCGCTTGATGGTTGACAGGCGGTGGGCGATGATAAAACTGGTGCAGTCGCGCATCAGCGTCTCCATACCGCGCTGGATGAGGTCTTCGGTCAGGGTATCCACCGAGCTCGTCGCCTCATCCATGACAAAGATCTGCGGCCGGGCCAGGATGGCCCGCGCCAGGCTGATGAGCTGCTTCTGGCCCACCGACAGCAGGTTGCCGCCTTCGCCGACGGGCTCGTCGTAGCCATCTTCCAGGGTGCGGATAAACTCATGAGCCCCGGCCAGGCGGGCGGCTTCCTCGACCTCCTGGTCCGTGGCCTCCAACCGGCCGTAGCGAATGTTGTCGCGGATCGAGCCGGAGAACAGGTGCGGCGTCTGCAGCACGACGCCGATGCGCGATTGGATCGCGTGGAGCGACAGGTCGCGATAGTTCCGCCCCCCGATGCGAATCACGCCCCGCTTGGGCTCGTAGAAGCGGCAAACCAGGTTGACGATGGTCGACTTGCCGCCCCCCGTGGGCCCCACCAGGGCGATGGTCTCTCCCCGCCGCACCTTCAGGTAAAAGTCCTTGAGGACAGGGTTGTCGGGCTCGTACCAGAAGTCCACGCCGTCGAACTCGATGTCGCCCCAGACCGTGCCGGGATCGACGGCACCCGGCCGATCCCTCACCTCCGGGACGGCGTCGATGAGGGAAAAGACGCGCTCGGCCGAGGCGATGGCCTGCTGCATCTCGGCGTAAACGCGGGCCATCTCCTGGATGGGCCACAGCATAAAGGTCACGTAGGATACAAAGGCCTGGATGCCGCCCACGGTCATGCCCAGGGCAGCGGCCGCCGTGGGCAGGGCCTGCAGGCCCCCATACCAGACGATGACGCCGATGGCTACGGCGCTGATGATCTGCACCACGGGCAGGAACAGGGCCGACAGCCAGGCAGCCCGGTAGGAGGCTCGGTACATCTCGCCCGTCAACCCGCCAAACTCACCCAGGTTGCGCTCCTCGCGCCCCAGGGCCTTGACCACGCGCACGCCGTTGATGTTCTCGTTGTAGGCGCCCGTGATCTTGCTGTTGATCTTGCGCACCTGCCGGAACTCGACCAGGATCCACTTCTTGAACTGGATGGCGACGACGATCAGAACCGGGATCACCAGCAGCACCAGGAGGGCCAGCTTCCAGTTGATCATGAGCATAAAGATGACCGCCGTGATGATGTTCATGATGCCCCAGGTCATGTCCAGGAGCCCCCAGGTCACCAGCTCGGCGATGCGGTCCGAGTCAGAGTTGACGCGGGCCATGATCCAGCCCACCGGCGTGCGGTCAAAGTAGGAGAAGGACAGCTCCTGGAGATGCTCGAACATCTTTTTTCGGAGGTCGTAGCGCACGCGCTCGCCCAGCACGCCCGTCAGATAGATGAAACCGAACACGCCGATGGCCTGCACCAAGATCAGCGCGCCATAGATCGTCACGATCTCGACGAGGGCGGTGCGACTCCCGGCCAGGATGCCCTCGTCCACGATTCTCTTGCTGAGGAAAGTAAAGTACGAGTCCATGGCCGACACGGCCGCAACGGTCACCAAGAAGCCGACGACCCAGCGCCAGTGCGGCCGCGTCTGCGCCAGGATGCGCAGGAACGTCCGGCCGTTGAACTGGCTCGTGAATTCTTCTTCCTCAATCTCGAAATCTTCTACCATGTGACAAGCTCAATTCTGCGCGACGGGATTGCCGAATCCCTGCCAGGCTGCGGGCCACCAGGGGCAGCGGCGTTCGGACTGAGCCTACTGCCTACGACCCCGAGGCCGCAACCGACTCCTGCTCCGGCGCATCGATGCCGGCCAGCTCTTGCTCCAGCTCGACCTCGATGCGCGCCTGCATGTCATAGATGCGGCGGTAGATGCCTTCCTGGGCCATGAGCTCCTCGTGGGTGCCGCGCTGCACCACGCGGCCGTGCTCCAGGACCAGGATCAGGTCGGCGTTCATCAGGCTCTGGATGCGATGGGCGATGATGAACGTCGTGCGACCGCGCATCAGGCGCTCCAGGGCCTCGCGAATCTCGGCCTCGGTCTCGGTGTCTACCGACGAGGTCGAGTCGTCCAGGATGAGGATGCAAGGATCCTTCAACAACGTGCGGGCGATGGCCACCCGCTGCTTCTGGCCGCCCGACAGGGTGACCCCCTTCTCGCCCACGAGGGTGTTATAACCCTCGGGGAAGGTGAGGATCGATTCGTGGATGGCCGCCGCCCGTGCCGCTGCCTCGACCTCGTCGTCCGTGACCCGGCGGTCCACGCCATAGGTGATGTTCTCGCGTATCGAGCGCGAGAAGAGAAACGGCTCCTGTTCCACGATGCCGATCTGCTGCCGCAGGTAATGCCTGGGCAGGTCCTTGAGCTCGTGGCCGTCCAGGGTCAGGCTGCCGCTGTTGTATTCGTAAAAGCGAGGCAGGAGGTTGACCAGCGTCGTCTTGCCCGAGCCCGTGGGGCCCAGCAGGGCGATGGCCTGGCCCGGCTCGGCCCGAAAGCTGATGTCGTGCAGCACCCGCTCGTCGCCCTCGCACCGTCCCGACGGTCCGGCGTCGGGATAGCCAAAGGCAACGTCGCGGAACTCGACGGCGCCATCCAGGGAGCCGTTGGGCTGGATCGCGCCCTCGTCCAGGGCCTCGCGATCCTGGCGGATAACCTCCACAACGCGTCCGAAGGAGACCAGGCCGGTGGACATCTGCACGATAAAGCGACCCAGGTTGCGCATGGGCCAGATGATCCACTGGACGAGGCCGGCATACACCAGGTAATCACCCACGGTGATGGTCCCATCGATGGTCATGAGGGCGCCCGCCACAAAGCCGCCCAGCATCTGCACGCCGCAGACAATGTCGGACAGCGGCCAGAACGAGGCGTGCATGGTCAGAAGGCGGCGGCCCCGCAGGTACTTTTCCCAGTTGTCCACCTCGAATTTGTCCTGCTCGTATTGCTGGCGGGCAAAGGCCTTGACCACCCGTACCCCGGTCAGGTTCTCCTGCAGCGTGGTCGACAGGACGGCATCCTGCTCCTGGAACCGCTCGTACGCCTGCGACACCTTCCGGAAAAAGATGGCCGACGTGACGACGATGATCGGCACGGCGATGATGGACAGGAGCGCCAGGCGGACGTTCAGGGCCAGCAGGACCGCCAGGTTGACGATGAACAGCAGCAGGATGCGCCCCACGCCGATGGCCTGGTCGGCAAAGAAACGACGTAGGGCATCGACGTCCGACGTGCTGCGCTGAATCAGCTCGCCCGTGGGCGTCTGGTCGTGGTAGCTGAAGGGCAGGCGCTGGATGTGATCGTACAGGTAGTTGCGCAGGCCACGCACCACGCCCTCGGCCGTCTGGGCGGCCAGCTTGCCGCTGACAAAGGTCGAGGCCCCCTGGACGACCGCCAGGAGGATAAAGCCCAACGCCAGGAGGGGCAGGCTGCCCCTCGCCGCCTCGTTGCCCAGGACCGTGTCTACAAAATGGCCCAGGAGCAGGTAGCTGCCGACGCGGGCAATGGCCGCTACGCCCAGGCTCAGGTTGGCCCAGGCGTACGTAGCCCGATGGCCACGCATGAGCCGCCAAATGCCGACCAGGCGGTTGCCGGTTACAATGGTTTTCAGATCGTGAGGCCGCGGCGCGGCTGCCAGAGACAAAGAATTCCCTCCCAGAATGTATTTTCACCGGGGAACGCGACGGGCCGTGTCTACATCCGGACGAGCCACATCATACACGAAAACGCCCGAAATGCCAACTGTGTTCACGTTGCTGGAACCTAACCCCCCAACCCCCTTCCCGATACGGGAAGGGGGAGCGCCCCCCTCCACTCGCAGGCACCTGTCCCAACGGCGGACGGTGTCGGGAGGAGAACCCAACGCCTGTGCCTGCGGCCCAAGCGCAGGCGGGCCAGATCGCACCTGTCCCCCTGCACCCGACGCAGGACGGTGTGGCGGACGCACCGTCCCGACACTTGCGCCCCCTGGCGCTGCCCCAGGCAAGTGTGCGCCCAGTGCGGGTGTGGTCCGGCGTCGGGAGCGTCAGGAGGCCGGGGGAGAGGTCGGTCCCGCCCACGCCCTCACTTTGGGCAAAGCCGGCTTTCGAGTATAATGGGTCGCATGAGCCTGGAATTCACGCTGTTCGACACCGACGCAGGAACCGAAGGACGCCTGGGGCGCATGGTCACACCCCACGGCGAGATCGCCACACCGGCCTTTGCCCCCGTGGGCACCCAGGCCACCGTCAAGACCCTGGATCCGCGCGACTTGCACGAGCTGGGCGCGGAGCTGATCCTGGCCAATACCTACCACCTCTACCTGCGCCCCGGCGCCGACCTGGTGGCCGAGATGGGCGGACTGCACGGCTTCATGGGATGGGCTGGGCCGATCCTCACCGATTCGGGCGGCTACCAGGTTTTCAGCCTGGCGCCCACCCGCCAGGTAAGCGACGAGGGGGTCCTCTTTCGCTCCCACATCGACGGCTCGTCGCACCTCTTCACCCCCGAGCTGGTCATCGATGTCGAGGAAAAGCTGGGCGCCGACATTATCATGTGCCTGGACGAGTGCGCCGAGCCCCGCGACCGGGCCTACAACGAGGCCGCCCTGGCCCGCACCCACGCCTGGGCCGAGCGCTGCCGGGCGGCCCACTCCCGGCCCGACCAGGCCCTCTTTGGCATCGTCCAGGGCGGCATCTTCTCCGATCTGCGCCAGCAGAGCGCCCGGTTCCTCGTGGGCCTGGACTTTCCCGGTTACGCCATTGGCGGCCTGAGCGTGGGAGAGACCAAGGCCGAGATGTATGCCACGCTGGAGGAGACGCTGCCCTACCTGCCCGCCGACAAGCCTCGCTACCTCATGGGCGTGGGCGCGCCGGAGGACGTGCTGGAGGGTGTGGCCCGGGGCGTGGACCTGTTCGACTGCGTGCTGCCCACCCGCCTGGCCCGCAACGCCGCCCTCCTGACGCGGCAGGGGCGCATCAACATGCGCAACGCCAGGTTCGAGCGCGACGCCTCGCCCGTGGAGGCGGGTTGCGCCTGCTACACCTGCCGCCACTTCTCCAGGGCCTACCTGCGGCACCTGTTCAAGGCCGAAGAGATCCTGGCCAGCCGCCTGGCCACCATCCACAACGTGCACTTTATGCTGGAGCTCATGCGCGATATCCGCGCAGCCATTGCCTCCGGCAGCTTGGCCGCTTTCAAGGACGAGTTCCTGGCCGGCTATCCCATCATGGGGCGGAAGTAGGCGCCAGGCCGGAGCCATCGGGCCAACAGCCTTGACCATCGAGGAAGCATGGACATTTTACAAGCGATCGTGTTGGGTATTCTGCAAGGCGCTACCGAGTTTGTTCCCATCTCCAGCTCCGGGCACCTGGTCCTCGTACCCTGGCTGCTCGGCTGGCCGGCGTCGGGCCTCGTGTTCGACACCATCGTCCACTGGGGCACGCTGCTGGCCGTGGTGGCCTACTTCTGGAAGGACTGGTGGATGATCATCAGCACCGGGCTGCGCGGATTGTTGCGGCGGGATTGGAGCGATCCCCGCTCGCGGCTGCTGTGGCTCCTGGTCCTGGGCAGCGTGCCGGCAGCGTTGATCGGGTACTGCCTGGAGGACTTTTTCGAGAGCCTCTTTTCCGAGCCGGTCTGGGTGAGCATCTTTTTGCTGGTCACGGCGGCCCTGCTGGCTGCCAGCGAATGGATGGCCCGCCAGGTGCGAGAGGCCCGCGACTTGCGCTGGCAGGATGCGCTGACCATCGGCCTCAGCCAGGCGGCGGCCATTGCCCCCGGCATCTCGCGCTCCGGCGCGACCATCAGCGCCGGCCTGTGGCGCGGGCTGGAGAGGACAGAGGCGGCGCGCTTTAGCTTCTTGCTGGGCACGCCCATCATCTTTGGGGCGGGGCTCTTTCAACTCATGGACCTGTTCGCCATGCCCAATGCAGAGGCCCAGGTCTCGCTCCTGGCCGCCGGCTTCGTGGCGGCGGCCGTCAGCGGCTACGTCTGCATCTGGACGCTCTTGCGTTATCTGCAGCGCGGCCGGCTCTATCCCTTTGCGGTCTACTGTGTGCTGGCCGGCATCTTTTTTCTTCTCGTGTCTCTTTTCCGCTAGGGAACGGCGGGGGACTCGTATGCACCGCCGGCTGACGCTGTTGCCAGGGCTACTGAGCCTGCTGGTCGTGCTGGCCGCCTGCGGCGAGCCCGTGGCCACGAGCCAGCCGGTGCTCCTGGAGGCCAGCGGCTCGGCCTCCATGGCCCCCCTCCTGGCCGAGCTGGCGGCGGCCTTTGAGGAGCAGGCGCCGGGCGTCCGGGTCGAGGTCTCCGGGCCGGGAACAGCCTTTGGGCTGCAGGCCCTGGAGGAGGGCGAGATCGACGTGGCCCTCGTGTCGTGGCTGCCGGGCGGCAAGCCTCCGCGCCCCCGCTGGCGGGCGACGGCCATCGCCCGCGACGGGCTGGCAATCGTCGTCCATCCCGATAACCCACTGGAGGGCGTGGGCCTCTTGCAGCTTCAGGATCTCTACAGCGGGCGCATCTACGACTGGGAAGCGTTGGGGCTGGCCCCACGCGAGGTGCTGCCGGTCAGTCGCGAGGAGGGCTCGGGCGCTCGGGCGGCGTTCGAGGACCTGGTCATGGAGGACAGGCAGGTGACACCCCGGGCGCTGTTGGCGCCCTCGCCCGAGGCCGTCCGGGCCGCCGTGGCCGCCAACCCGGGCGCCATCGGCTACCTGGCCCTGGGCAACGTCACCCCCGAGGTCAAGGTCCTCAAGGTGGAAGGCGAGCTGCCGTCGCCCCAGAACGCGGCCCAGGGCACCTACGCCCTCACCCGGGAGTTGTGGCTGGTCACCACCAGCCCGGCGCCCGCCGCCGTGGACCAACTGCTGGCCTTCATCCTGGCACCCCGCGGCCAGGAGATCGTGGGCCGGCGCTACGGGCGCATACGCTGACGTAGGGGTCAGCCGATCGAGTACTCCAGTGCCTGGCGCAGGTCGGCGACCTCGCGCCGAAAGGTCCCCACGTTCAGGTAAAAGAGCAGCGCCGTAGCAACGAGCATGCCCAACCCCTCGATGCCAAAGATGGACGCGTAGGCCAGGTGGCTGCTGCCCCCCGCGCGCAGCACCAGATCGTGAATGCCGCCGCTCAGCACCGAAGACCCAAACTTGGCCAGGGCCTGGGCCAGGGTCCACGCCCCGACGAACAGCCCGGCCTGCCCGCTGACCGTCAGGTCCATCATCAGCGATACCCCGCCCACGGTAAAGGCGCCGGTCCCCAGCCCCACGAGGGCGATGGCGATGGGCACCGGCCCGGGCTCGCGCCGCAGGGCAATGGCCACCAGGAGGGCAAAGGCTACAATGCTGATAGCGTTGCCCAGGGCGGTGACCCGCTTCTTGCCAAAGCGGGGAATGGCCCACGCCCCACCCACGAGCAGGCCGGTGATGACGCCCACCATGTTGTAGGCGTTAAACAGCGTGGTCTGGCGGACGCCCAGGCCCAGAACCTCGCCGCCAAAGGGCTCCAGGATCACGTCCTGCAAGAAGTGGAAAAAGAGGCCCAGCAGCATGAATGTGAAAAAGAGGCGCGTCTGCCGGCTCCGCCTCAGGATCAGGAGTGCCGCGCGCAAGGGGTGCTTGCCGGCCGCCAGGGGCACGGTCCGCCGGTGCTCCAGCCGCCACACGGCCAGGATCACCATGACGACCCCGGCCGCAGCGGTGATGGCGAACAGGGCCACCAGCCGCGAAAAGGTATAGGTCTCCAGGAAGGCGGCGCCGCCCAGAGCGGCGACCAGGATGCCGATCATCATCATCGTCCAGATGATGCTCACCACCCGGCCTCGCTCTCCCTCGCCGGTTTCGTCCGTCACCAGCGCCAGGTACGTGGTGGCCCCCACGTTGATGCCCAGGCCTTCCACGAAAAAGAAGGCAAAGGCCAGCGCCAGGCGCCCGAGGGAAGGATCCTGAGCCACCCAGAGGGCTACGAAAGGAGCGGTCACCACGGTGACCAGGGCCAGGGCCGTGCCCGCCAGGATATAGGGCAAGCGGTGATAGCCCCGGTACGGGTGCGTATCGGAGCGGTGGCCGATGGGGATGGAAACCAGGGCGGCCATGTAGTGGGCACCGCCCAGGAGGAGGCCGATGAGGGCCAGGTTCAGGCCCATCTCCACGCGCAAAATGCGGTTGAGAGTGCCGAGCATCAGCACCGACACACCGCCAAGCCAGAGCTGGTACAGAGAGAGTCTTAGATTGCGGGCAAGTTTCAAGTTCTCAGTCCTGCGGCTTTGCCGTCCCGTCCGCTTCGCTGGCGAGGACGTCAAAGGTGGTATCGTTCAGCGCCGCCACCAGGTGATCCTGGGCCCGGACCCACACCCGGTGCACGGGGCAGGTCTGATCCCGGGGGCATACCCCGGGGTCGAGGACGCAGCGATTCAGCCGCACAGGGCCGTCCAGCGCTTCGATGACCTGGAGCAGGTTGATCTCGGAGGCGGGGCGCGCCAGCCTGACACCTCCTCCAGCGCCGCGATGCGTGTTCACCAGCCCCGACAGGGAGAGCTGGGAAATGATCTTGGCCAGGAACGGCGCCGGAATGTCCTGTCGCTCGGCTATCTCTTGCGTCGATGCGCGCTCTCCGTCAGGCAGACCCGCAAGGTCGAGGATGAGTCTGACGCCATAGTCGGTCCGTCTACTGATCTCCATCGGTCTTCCTTTCGTGGGGCGTCCCCGGCATGGATGCCTGGCCCCGGATGTCTGCCGAATCGGACAAGTTTGGCCGGATTGTTCACCATTATATCTGGCGGCTTGTTTTTTGTCAAACCGGCACATCGCGGTTATAATGGCCGGCAGCAGGTGCAGGATTCCAGTAGGGGAGCAAAGATGAAGGAAAAGGTCATCGGCCAGCGGATGCAGAGGCCCGACGCGGTGGGCAAGGCAACCGGGCACACGCGTTTTCCGGGCGACCTGGAGATGGACAGGGCCCTGTGCATGAAGGTCCTGTTTTCCGACCGCGTCCACGCCCGCATCCTGGCCATCGATACCACCGAGGCGGAGCAGGTGCCGGGCGTCGTTGCCGTCCTGACCCACCGCGACGTCCCGGTCAACGAGTACGGGTTGATCTATCCCGACCAGCCGGCCCTCTCCGGCGACAGGGTGCGGTCCATCTTTGACCGTGTGGCGCTGATTATCGCCGAGAACCGTCGGGCGGCGGCCCGGGCCAGGGACCTGGTGCGCGTCGAGTACGAGGACCTGCCCGCGCTGACCGATCCGCGGGAGGCCATGAAACCGGGCGCGGCGACCATCCACGACCGCTGGCCGGACAACGTGCAGAGCCACCAGCGCATCCGCAAGGGCGACGTGGAAGCCGTCTTTGCCCGAGACGACGTGGTGATCGTCGAATCGGACTATTATACACCCTACCAGGAGCACGCCTACCTGCAGCCCGAGGCGGGCATCGGCTTTATCGACGACGAGGGACGAGTGGCAGTCCACGCCACCGGGCAGTGGTCCCACGACGACCAGCACCAGATCGCTCACATGCTCGACCTGCCCCTGGAGCAGGTGCGGGTCATCTATGCTCCCGCGGGCGGAGCCTTTGGCGGGCGCGAGGACATGTCGGTGCAGCACCTCCTGGCCCTGGCCGCCTACTGCCTGGACAGGAGGGGCATCCGCCGGCCCGTCAAGGTGGTCTGGGATCGCAAGGAGTCGTTCCGCGGCCACCACAAGCGGCATCCTTATTACATGCATTTTCGCTCGGCGGCCACGCGAGAGGGCCGGCTGCTGGCCGTGGAGGCGAACCTCATCGCCGACATCGGGGCCTATAGCTCGTCCAGCTCGGCCGTGCTGAACAACGCCATGAGCGTGGCCACCGGCCCCTACGAGGTGCCCAACGTCAAGGTGGACGGCTACAACGTTTTTACCAACAACATCGTGTCTGGGGCCTTTCGCGGCTTTGGCTCGCTGCAGGCCACCTTTGGCGCCGAGATGCAGATGGCCCGCCTTGCCGATGCCCTGGGCATGGACCCGGTGGTCCTGCGCCTCAAGAATGCCCTCCACGAAGGCTCCGTCCTTGCCACGCAGAGCGTGGCCCAGGCGGGCGTTTCGGTGCGCGAAACGCTGCTGCATGCCGCCGAGGTGGCAGGCTGGACCGAGGACGGCAAGCCCCAGCCCGGGGACGCCCCGGCCGAGGGCCGGCTGCGGGGCATCGGCGTCGCCGCCGGCTTCAAGAACGTCTGCTACAGCTTTGGCTTCCCCGAGAAGTCATCGGCGCGCTGCGAGCTGTACGGCGAGGACCAGATCGAGCAGGCCGTCGTCAAGACCGGTGTCTCGGAGGTGGGCCAGGGGGTGCTGACGGTCGTGGGCCAGGTGGCCGCCGAAACCCTGGGGGTTGCCTACGAGCAGGTGCGGGTGGTCAACGAGGACACGTCGGAGGTGCCGGAGGCGGGCAGTTGCAGCGCCTCACGCCTGTCGTTCATGGCCGGCAATGCCGTCAAGCTGGCCTGCGAGGCGGCCCTGGAAGCCTGGGAGGCCGGCCACCGGCCCGCCATCGAGGAGCGCACCTACCGGCCCCGGCCGACGACCATGTTCGACCCGGAGACGGGCGTCTGCGACCCCCACGTGACCTATGGCTACGGCACCCAGATCGCCGAGGTAGAGGTGGATACCGAGACCGGCGAGGTCCACCTGACGCGGGTGTGGGCCGCCCACGACGTGGGCAAGGCCCTCAATCCCCTCCACGTCGAGGGCCAGATCGAGGGCGCCATCGCCCAGGCCGTCGGATGGACCCTGCTGGAGGATTTCCGCTCGGAGAACGGCCGGCTGCGCACCCGCAGCCTGGCGGACTATCTCATCCCGACGGTGCACGACATGCCCGAGATCCAGCCCCTGGTCCTGGAGATCGCCGACCCACAGGGGCCCTACGGCGTCCGCGGGCTGGGCGAGATGCCGATGTTGGTCCTGCCGCCGGCCATCCTGGACGCCATCCACGACGCCACGGGGCTGTGGTTCCACCACCTTCCGGTGCGGGCGGAGGACGTGCTGCTGGCCCTCAGGGCAAAGGAGCGGGCGGCGGTCCAGGAGGACGCCGGCCAGCCTGCTGTCGGGGGGGAAGCATGACCGTCGAAGCCAGCGTTACCTGGGTGGAAGACAGGCGATTCGTGGGCGTGGCCTCCTCGGGCCACGCCATCGTCGTGGACGGCAGCGGGCTCAAGACCGGACCCTCGCCCATGGAGCTGCTGCTAATGGGGCTGGCGGGCTGCACCGCTGCCGACGTCCTCGAGATCCTGCACAAGAAGCGCCAGTTCATCACCCGCGTAGAAGTACATGCCCGGGGCGAGCGGGCCGAAAACCCGCCGCGGGTGTACACCGACATCCACCTGGAGTACATCGTCTGTGGCCACGATGTCTCGGACAAGGCGGTGCGTGACGCCATTCGCCTCTCCAAGGACAAGTATTGCTCGGCGTCGGCGATGCTGGGCAAGACGGCCGCCATCACCTCCAGTTATCGGGTCGAGGAAGCCAACAGCCGGGGTTAGCACATGGACAGCCTGACGGCGGCGAGCATTCGCGCCGGGTTGGGGACGGCGTTCGTCGGCCAGGAAGTGCACGTCTGGCCCGAGCTCGGCTCGACCAACGACGAGGCGCGGCGCCTGGCACGAGAGAGCGCGCCGGAAGGCACTCTGGTCCTCGCCGAGCACCAGGCGGCCGGCCGCGGCCGGCTGGGACGGCGCTGGGAGGCACCCCCGGGGAGCAGCCTGCTCCTCTCCCTCATTTTTCGCCCCACGTTGGCCCCGGCCCAGTCGCAGCGACTGACCATGGTCTGCGGCCTGGCCATCGTCGAGGCCGTGGAGGCGACGACGGGCCTGGTCGTCGGGCTGAAATGGCCCAACGACGTGGTGGCCGGCGGCGCCAAGCTGGGCGGCATTCTGGCCGAGCTCGAGCTGCGCGACCAGGCCGTGGCCTACGCCGTGGTAGGCATCGGTCTGAACGTCAACGTGGGGCCCGGCGAGCTGCCCAAGGACCTGATGCAGCCGGCTACCAGCCTGGCCCAGATCCTGGGTATGTCCATTCCTCGCCTGCCTTTGCTTCAGGCCTTCTTGCGCGCCGTGGAGCGGCGCATGCTCGCCCTGGCGGCGGGGCATTCGCCTCACGAGGAATGGGCGGTCAGGCTCGTCACCCTGGGCCGGGAGGTGACCGTGTCGGGTGCCGGCCCGACGTTCACGGGCAGAGCCGAGGGCGTCAACCCCGACGGTGCCCTACTGGTGCGCCGGGCCGACAGGCGGCTGGAGACAGTGCTGGCGGGCGACGTGACCCTGCGCGGCGCTGCTTGACTTTTTCTCTGTTTCAGAGTATGCTATCGGCAGCGCCATAGGGAGGAGATCATGTTCGAGTCTCTGGATATCCGTCACTGGCTGGTGATCGCCTTATTGATCCTGATCAACGTGGTGATCTTTGGCTGCGTGATCCTGCTTCTGGCCGGTAAGGTTGCCCCGTTCTAAGCCATATTTGCAGCGATGGGGCGAGCCGGAGGCAACGTTTTGCCTCCGGTCGTGTTCGCTCCCGCTGGACCATGTGCCAGGCACCGGTTGCCCGTGCCTGGCATTTCCATTTCGTAGCGTGGGATGTCGCGCCACGGGCCAGATTGGCAAAAGAAGGGCACGTCTGCTATAATACGCGCCGCTCCCGCACTCATTAGGAGAGGATTGTATGGTTCGACCGACGATAAAATCAAGGGCGATTCGACAGCTACGACGCGAGCTGGGGGCGCTTCTCAAGCTCTGCCCCTGGGTGCTGGCGGCCCTGCTGTTGGTCGCCGTCTTCTGGCAGGCCGACCTGGCCGCCACGACGGGTCTGTTCCAGTCGCCGCCCACCGCGGCGCCGCCCACGACCGCTCCCACCGACGAGCCACCCACTTTGTCCAGCCCGGAGCCCTCAGAGGCCATCACTGTCGAAGCCACAGTAGAACTGCCTCCCACGGCCACCCTGGAGCCCACGGCGACCCAGGAACCGACCGCCACCGATACGCCCAGCCCCGAGCCCACGGCGACCGAGCCTGCCGCCACCGCCACCTGGACCCCGGAGCCGGAGGGTGAAGAGGGCGAGGCCCGGGGACGTTACGCCACGGGCGAATCCGAGCTGGAGTTCGAGTGGGGCATGCTCTTTGACTCGGTGGCCCTCGGCCTATCGTACATCTGGCTGTGCTGCGGCGCGGTGGTCCTGGTCGGCATCCTCATCGCGTTCGCCGCGGTCTGGATAGCCTCCCGGCGCAGGCGCGGCCTATCGGAATAGACGTTGGAAACACCTCTGCCTTCCTCAACGGCGCGGGCGCTCCTGGACACAGGCTCCCGCGCTGTTGCTTCTCAGGCCGGCGGGGACGACGCCTCGGCCGCCGGCATCTCCTCCCTGCGGGCCAGGGCCGGCACCGGGGAAGCCTGGTTCCTGGCAGCCCTTGTCCTCCTCGCCTTTGGCCTGCGCGTCGCCGGCCTCGACGCCCAGAGCCTGTGGCGCGACGAAGTGGACGCCGTGCGTTTCGCTTTGCGGCCCATGGGCGAGGTCCTGTCCACCTTTGCCACCCCGGGCGAGAACGGCCCCCTGTATTACCTCCTGCTGCGCCCCTGGTTGGCCGTGGCCGGATCGGGCGAGTTCGCCCTCCGTTTCTTCTCGGCGGCCATGGGCGTCCTGGCCGTGCCCCTCGTGGCGCGCCTGGCCCGGCGCTTGCCGGGGGCAGAGGCGCGGCCGGCCCTGGGCAGCCTGGCGGCGCTCCTGGCAGCCACGTCGCCCTACCTGGCCTGGTACGGGCAGGAAGGCAAGATGTACACCCTGGTGGTCGTCCTGGTCTTGTGGGCCATGGAGCGCTACCTGGCCGCCCTGCGCCACGGCGGCTGGCAGCGCTGGCTCGTCGCCGTCGCGGCCACCACCGCCGCATTCTACGTCCACCTGGTGGCCGCCCTCATCGTGCCCGTGCAGGTGCTCGTCTTTTTGCTCCACGACGCCAGCGTGCGCCGTGCGCGGTGGCGGGCCGGGCTGGCCAGCCTCGCGGCCCTGACCTTGCCCTACCTGCCGATGCTGGCCTGGCAGCTCCCGCTGCTGACCCGGCGGGCAGAGACCGGCTACGCCTTTGTACCCTTGAACGAAATGGCCCTCTCCCTCCTGGCCGGCTACAGCCTGGGCGTGGTCCAGGAGGCGACGCCCTGGGCCCTGGCCGTCTTTGTGCTGGCGCTGCTCCTCTCCGGGCTCCTGGCCTGGCGGCAAGGTTGGGCCATGCTGTTGAGCTGGCTGCTGGCGCCCGTCGTCGCCTTTTTTGCCATCACCCTGCTGCGGCCCATCTACACGGCGCGCTATCTGGTCTTTATCCTGCCCGCCTACCTGTTGCTCCTGGCGGCAGGGCTCCTGGCCGCCGCCCGCCGTTCGCGTCTGCTGGGCGTTGCCCTGGCCCTGGCCATCCTGGCCCTCAACGCCCGGGGGCTGTGGCTCCAGGCGCGCACGCCCCTCAAGACCGACTTTCGCGGGGCGACGGCCTATCTGCGCCAGAGCGCGGCCCCGGACGACCTGATCCTGTTCCAGATTCCCTACGGCCGCCACTCCTTCGACTATTACATGGCGCGGCCCGAGCTTTTGCCCGGGGCCGACGACGGCCCGGCCGGCGCGGCCGCGCCCCGGGGAGAGGGACGCTTTCGCCTCTTCCTGCCGCTGGCCGTGGCCGGGGGCACGGCGGGCTATCGCTGGGCGGAAGGCCTCTACACCAACGGCGGCATGGAGCCCGCGGACGTGGCCGCCCGCATGGCCGAGATGACCGCGGGCAGCCCCACAGTATGGCTCGTTGCCAGCGAGGTGAGCCTGTGGGACCAAAGAGGGTTGGTCCAGGCCTGGCTGGAAGAGCACGCTACCCGCACCCGGGCGGCCGAGTTCACCCGGGTGACGGTCTATCGTTACGAATTGCAGTCACGGCCATATTGACAGCCGTGCCCTGCTGTGCTATGATTGCGCGATTAGCAAGCCCGGAGGTTTCCCTATGGTGATTCAAGTGGGGATGGAAGCGCCCGATTTCGAGCTGCAAAGCCACATGGATGACACGATCCGGCTCAGTGAGTACCGGGGCCGGCATCACGTGCTCATCGCGTTCTTTCCCCTGGCCTGGACGCCCGTCTGAACGAACCAGATGCCTTCGTACGAGGAAGTTCTTCCTGCGTTCGAGGGCTATAATACCCAGGTACTGGGTATCAGCGTCGATCACGTCCCCTGCCTGAAGGCCTGGGCCGAGAGCCTGGAAGGGATCAGCTATCCCCTGCTCAGCGACTTCTGGCCCCATGGCGAGGTGGCGCAGCGCTACGGCGTCTTTCGCGAGCAGGATGGCCGCTCGGAGCGCGCCCTCTTTGTCGTGGACAAGGAGGGCATCGTGCGCTACGTGGACGTCCACGACATTGACGACCAGCCGGACAACGCCGAGGTCTTTCGGATCCTGCGCGAGCTGGAGCCGGAAGGGCGGATCCCCGTCGAGGCATTCGCTCGGGCCAGGCCTGCGGAGCCCGAAGCGCCTCCCCAGGCGCCCGCGGCGGAGGGCAACGGCCGGTCGGTGATCCTCTACTGTCGCCCCGGCTGTATCGACTGCCGCCTGGCCCGGCGTTTCCTGGAGCGCCACGGCGTGCCCTACACCGAGGTCAATGTCCGCGCCGAGCCCGAGGCCGAAGCCCGCGTGAAGGAATGGACGGGAGGCCCCCTCATCTCGCCGGTCTTTGACATTGACGGCCAGATCATCATCGATTTCAAGCGGGTAGAACTGGCCAGGGCCCTGGGCGTGGAGCCCTAGCCCCCGCCCGGCCAAAGCCGTCTCCTCATCCACCAACCTGTGCCTGCGCGAGGCCGGCCCGTTCTGCCGGCCCCGCGCAGGCACAGTTGCGGTCCCCCTCTCTGTTTGCACCCGCCCGGTTTGCACGATCCATGAATCAGGGTTATAATGGACGTTGCCTGGCTGTTGACAAAATCCTAAAGTGTGGTAAAATGATACTAGATATTGTGTATACTATTCGAGCAAGCACAAGGGGTAGAGTGCGCCTGCCTTCGGACCAAACCGGGCAGGCGGGCAGACCAGGAACAAAGGGACGAGGCGCAAGGCCGCTGCTGGCCTGTTGTCTTCTGGCCCTTGGCGCGCTGTTGGCAGCCTGCAACGGAGAAGGGGCGCGCCCCACTCCATCGGGCGGGGCGCCGGCAGAGGTCGCTTCCACCGTCGCCATGCAGAGCACGACGGAGGAGCCGACCGTCATCCCCACGGCCACGGCGACGCCCACCGTAACGCCGACACCCACGCCGCCCGCTCCGCTGGCGGCCCAGGTGAACGGCCAGTACATTTTCTTGACCGACTATGAGCGGCGAGTGGCCCAGTACGAGCAGGCCCTGGCCGACCAGGGTCTCGATCCGGCCCAGGCGCGCGAAGAAGTCCTGGAAGGGCTCATCGACGGCGCTCTCATCCAACAGGGAGCCGCCGCCCTGGGCATCCAGGTGAGCGACGAAGAGTTGGACCGGCAGGTCGAGGCCGACATCGAGGCCGGGGGCGGGCAGGCAGCCTTTAACGAATGGCTGCAGGCCACGGGCCAGACCCGCGAGGACTATCGGGAGATGCTGCGCCAATCGATGATCTCCCAGCGCGCCATGGAGGCGGTGACGGGCGGCCTGCAAACCGAGGCCGAACAGGTCCACGCCCGGCACATCCAGATGGAGAGCGAGGAGGCGGCCCGGGAGATCCTTGCCCAGTTGCAGCAGGGCGCCGATTTCGCGTCCCTGGCCCGGGAACGCTCAACCGACCTGGCAACGCGTGAAAACGGCGGGGACCTGGGCTGGTTCCCGCGGGGCATGGTGGCCCCCGAGCTGGAAAACGCGGCTTTTGCCCTGCAGCCTGGCGAAGTGAGTGACGTTCTGCCCCTGGGCGAGGGCTACCACCTGATCCAGTTGGTGGAGCGGGAGGCGGCGCGACCCCTCCCGCCCGACATGCAGATCGAGTTGCAGCAGGCGGCCTTCGAGCGCTGGCTGGCCGAGCTTCGGGCGGCGGCGACCATTGTGCGTTTCGCCGCCGAGTAGACAAAGAGAGCATTGTCTGCTATAATACCGCCAAACCGGAGGTTGGATGCGCTCTCGTCGAAACAGGAAGGTTTTGATTCTTCTGGCAGGCGTAGCTCTCCTGCTCTTGATCGTGGCAACCGTGGCGGCTGTCTATTTCCTGTCGCAAAGACGGGGGACCCCGACTCCAGCCTGGCAAGATCCGATTGCCGCCTGCCAGGCGGACGAGGTGGCGGCCGATCTGGCACTCTATCCCCTGGCCGGGGCATCCGAGCTGGATACCGTCGACGCCGCCCTGGCCAACGGCGATCTGGAGACGGCCTATGCGACCCTGGTCCACAGCGTGGAGCTGACAGATGCGCAGCGCATTGGGCGCCTGGTTCTCCTGGGCGGCCGGTTCGTGGACGCCGAAAGGAACGACCGGGCCGCCGTCAGCTACCAGCAGGTCTATGACCTGGCTGTTCTGAGCCCTCGCCTGTCGGATCCGGCCCGGGCCGATGCCCTCCTGGCGAGCGGCCGGGGATGGGCGGCCATGGAGATGGATACCCAGGCCGTCGAGTCCTATGACCAGGTTTTCCTCCTCGCCACGGACAGTCCCTATTTGCAGATGGCCAACCGGCGCGATCTGCTCAGCGCATTGAAGGCGGCCTACGCCGAGCTGGGGCATAGCGAGCGAGCCGCGGCCTGCGAGGCCGAGATCGTCGAGCTGGACCAGGCCCCACCACAGCCGCCCGCCGACCCGGGCGCGCGGCCCGAGCTGCCCCTGGCCGGCGATACCGTCTCTTCGCCCGAGGTGGGAGCACTGGAAGAGTCGCGCCGCCAGGCAGCCTTTGGCCTCCTGGAAGCGGTGCGCCAGGGCGGCGATGTGCCGGCGGACGTGGTGGAGAGCCTGGCCGCGGCGCTGCGCGCCGAGGACGCCGCCAAGCTGGCCCTCTACGAACAAGAGCTGGAGGGCACGAGCCAGCCCAGCCGGCGCATTGGCGCCCAATCGGGGATGATCGAGTGGCTCATGCTCAAGTACCAGGTCGCTTCCCGGGCCATGGGCATGTCCGTCGTCCCCGAGTGGGAGGAGAGCCTGGTCGAGATCCAGTCGGCCCTCAGCAAGGCCCACGAGGGTCTCTTCTTTGACTACGAAGACCTGGTGACCGCCCTGCCCGACGCGGCCCTGATGGGCCCCGGCAGTTACCAGGTGCGCCGCCAGGTCCTGCTGGACGGCCGCCTGGGCCGCTACCCGAACTATCCGGCCGAGCAGCTCACCGGCAAGCTGCAAGACGCAGTGCGAGGCCTTATTGCCTCCGGGTCCGTAGACCAGTTGTATGTCGATGTGGCAACGGGGGGAGTGGGAGAGGCACACCACTTTTTCCTCAACTCTTCCCAGGGGTACGGCCTGCCTGTTGAGTCACCCTAAGGGGGCAAAGGCGAAAGGAGCCGCTCTATGCTAGATCGGTTTAGTGATCGAACACTCGAAGTATCCACAGTGATCGTGGTGGTCGTCATCTTCCTGGTCATCCTGTGCTACCTGGCCATCTATCTCAACCCGCAGGTATTCTTTAACCCGTTCAAGCCGGCGACGCCGGTGGCCGTCGTCTCGGCCACCTCGTTGTTCCAGCCAACCTGGACGCCCACGGCGACCAGCACGCCGACCGACACCCCGACGGCGACGCCCACCTGGACGCCGACGCCCACCGCGACGCCGACCGNNTCCCTTGCCGCCGACCGACACGCCCACCGCCACGCCGACGGCGACCAACACGCCCAAGCCGCCACCGCCGCCCGCACCGCCGCGGCCCACGCCCGCGCCCACGCCCTGGCCCTATGACTGGGTTCCGTGTAACTCGCCCGGCTGTGTCAATGAAACCGGTGGAGTTTCGGATTGCAGTAGAACGTGGGTATATGGCTGGGTACTCGGCATCAATGGCCTTGGAGAGGCAAATGTTCAGGTGCGGGTCGGCAATGACCAGGGTCCAGTGGCGGACGTCTACACAGATGAGAACGGTCGCTACGAATACACTTTTGCCTGGCATCCCACGGCTGGTCATTGGTTTGTGCGAGTCTTCAAGGGGGGGCAACCGCGCTCCATGCAGTACTGGTGGGACACGAGCGCTGGGTGCGAGGGTCCCTTCAGTCTGCAAGCGATGCAAGTTGTTTGGCGCCACCGGTAGGTGGTGCTTGAGTACTATTGACCGGCGTTGTGAATGGTGATACAATCGCCATAGCCGGATCTACGGGGGGCGAAGGGCCCTGGTTAACGCTGCTGTCCACCAGGTCGCGGCAAGACGTCCCCGGAACTCGCGAGGGGGAGAAAGATGAAGAGATCCGCGTTCTCGACTGAACGGGCACCCGTGACAGGAGCGGTTGCCCTGTTCCTCGTGCTTGCCCTCGTCGCCGTGGGCCCGGCCGTTGTCTATTCCGCGCAGGAGCAGACGCCAGAGCCAACCCCGCGTGATACGGCAACCCCCGCGCCTTACCTGCAGTTGGACCCTACGGAAGGACCGTGGGGAGTGCGCACGCGGGTGACGGCTACCGGAGCGCTCTGGGTCCCAGGGGGCAACGTCGTCCTATACTGGGACTCCACCGACAATCGGGTGAGCAACGCTACCGTAGGCGCAGATGGCACCTTCCAGACGACGTTTGAAACGCCAATTGGCTCACCCCTGGGCGACCCTGGAGCCCACACCGTCATCGCCGTGGAAGGTGGCTTGCAGGCGGAGGCGACCTTTATCATTCTGGCACCAACAGCAACCTGGACACCCAGCCCAACCTCACCGCCTCCACCTACGTACACACCGACGCCCATCACGCCCACCAATACGCGCCCGCCGACGTCCACCTTTACGCCGACGCCGACCTTTACCCCCTCGCCGACGCTGCGGCCGGTGACGCCCGTGGTGACCATCACGCCCATCCCGCCCACTGCGGCGCCGCCAGGGCCGGTGCGGACCAACACGCCCGCGCCCACCAGGACCAACACGCCGCTGCCGGGCACGCTGACCTTTACACCGACGCCCAGTATCACGCCCACCCCGAGCCAGACCCCCGGGCCGGGCACGCCTTCGGCCACGCCAGAGCCCTCGGCCACGGCGACCGCTACGGCCCCGGGAGAGATCTCGGACACGGGTTCGGGCGGGGGCATCGTGCTCTTGTGGGGGTTTGTCCTCGCCGGGCTACTGGTCGTGTTCCGCCTGCTGCGCATAAGAGGTCTGCCGGGCCAGAGCTGAGTGTTCTGAAAGCAGGCACGGGAAGGAGCCGTTGCATCCCCAGCCGCCATGCTGCCCGGCAGGGTTGAGCCAAAGGCCAAGTACGGAGGAGAATGGAGATGACACAAAGACGGCTGCCGCTGTTCGCTTCCCTGTTCCTATTGACAATAATGTTTGTGGTCCTGGCCGCTGGCTTCGGCCTGGTCCTGGCCCAGGAGGAGGGGCCAGTCCCGGGCGCGCGTCCAACGCCAACGCCCGATGGAAGTCTCCCTTCCCTTGTGTCTCCAGAAGGTCCCGAGTCACCAGCGGCACCGGAGATCCCACCGTTGCCGGATCTCGTCGTCGAAAGCATCGAAGTGGTCCCTGCCAGCCCGGTCATTGGACAGGAAGTTATCATTCGAGTTACCATCAAGAACCAGGGCACGGTAGACGTTACACCCGGCAACAACTTCTGGTCGGATCTGTACATCGATCCGGCAGAAGTGCCTATCTCCCTGGGCCAGGATGGTGAGGCGGAATGGCCCTGCCAGTCCACCTGGGTCCCGGCTGGCGGTTCGTACATCCTGGTGACGACTCAAACTTTTGACGATGTCAAGACCTACAGCCTTTGGGCCCAGGTCGATACTGACAACCACGTCCAGGAAGCGAACGAGAATAACAACGTGCGGGGGCCAGTGTCCGTCGAGGTCCTGGCCCGGGACAAGATCGTCCACGAGACGCACCAGGAGTTTCAACTGGGCATGGCCTCGAGCCTCGACCTCTCCCATCCAGAAGGTGTAATTCGCCTCGGCATTTTCCGTGAGCCGACAACCGAGCCTGAGGTCTACGCACCCGACACGCAGATCGATCATCCTCCGGAACCGCCAAGCGGGCCAACCGCTGTCAACCAAACCTATCCGGCCCTGGCCAGCGACGGCGCAGATACTTTGTTTGCTGTATGGGAAGACGGCCGTAATGGAGGCGTGTTCAACCGTGACATCTACTTCTCCCGCGCGACGACTGATGGTAGCACTTGGACTTGGCAGGAACCAGACATAGATGTCAACAATAACCTAGGTGCGGGAAACCAGTTGCGTCCAGACTTGGCCTATGACCCCACTATTGGACGACTATATGCCGTATGGCAGGATGAGCGAGATGGAGACTATGACATTTGGTTCGCCTACTTGGAAGATCCAAGCACTGTCGCTTGGCCACCGATCTGGCAAGGCCACAAGCCGCTCAACGACGATGTTGGCTCGGCTGCTCAACTGAATCCATCCATCGCATCGGGGCCAAATGGTGAGATCTATGTCGTCTGGCAGGACCAGCGCAACGGCAACGACGACGTTTACCTCACGCGATCCGATAACGGCGGTGAGACCTGGTCAGCTAACTATTTCGTCACCGATGACCCCGAGATGACTTCGCAAAATCAGGTGGCGCCCTCGGTGATCGTGGAGAACATGGAGGGACGAGTCATCGTCTCCTGGGAGGATTGGCGCGACCCGCTGCATCCCGAAATCTACACTATGTGGTCTAAAGATAGAGGAGCAACCTTTGGCATTGATGTTCCCATCACGATCGTAGCACCCGAGGCGAGAGATACGTACCGTCGGGCGCCCACGCTGGCTACGGAGACCACCCTCGAAACGATTATCTATACTTATACGACTCCTGTGCACCCGGGGTTAATTCTCACAGACACGAAAGTCACATCAATGACGGTCATCCATTTGGCCTGGGAAGAATGGCTAGACGGACGGGAAGATCAGGCCGACGTCTACTACACCCATGCTAATTATATCTACAATCCAGAGTTACGAGAGACTTGCCCGTATCCTTACCAAGATGACTTTTGCTTCAAGGCTCCTCAGAGAATTAGTGGGCACTTTATGGATTCTGCCTATGTACGGCCGCCGGGTGACAGCTCGCAGTGGCCTGTTGAGCCCTCCTGGCAAGGCCAGGTGTCCATGGCGCTTGTGCCCGCGGGAGTCTACACAACATACTGTCACGCCGACTCCACCGAGGACTATTCCCGGGGCGTTGTCCTCGCCTGGGCGGACGCCCGGAGTTTTGACGAGTGGCGCTACGAGATCCACACCCGGCGTATAGCCAGCCCGGTGGACAATCCGGAGGTGTTCGAACCGTGCGAGGATTGGGCGTGGGGCATGGTGAACGACAACGCCAAGATCTATGCCCTGCGCGACGATCCGGACCTGTACGAGATTTACAAGCCGGCGGCGACTGGCCAGTTCAACCCCGCCGTCCTGGTCGATCCGGACAAGGTCATTGTCGCCTGGGATGACGACCGCTACGACGATCCAACCAAGCCGGGAACGGTCCGCAATCGGGATGTGTTTATGGCCGAGATGGACAGGAACATGGAGGGTATCTTTATCTCCCCCGTGTTGGACGGGCGCAAGGCTGATCCCAAGTGGTACGTGCTCTCCTGGTGGGGAGTCACCGAGCACAGCAGCGACGTGCTCTTCCAGACTCGCTTCGGTGACAAAGATTATCCCAATCCGCCACAGGTTGGCACGGCAAGTGATGGCTGGACAGCCTGGACGGGCAACCCAAGCAGCACCTATCTGGGCTGCCTCGCAGGCGAGGGCTGCTACTACGATGCCCCAGGACGGCACATTGTACGGCCGGACGGGACCGACTGGTTCACCGATCCGAATGGTACGCAGTACCGCTACATGCAGTACAAGATCATCATGAACGGGCAAAGTCGCCTGACGGCTGTCAGCCAAGTCACAATACACTACGAAGGCGCAGGGCGCCTCTACCTGCCCATGATCCTCCGCAATCCGTAGTCCGCACCGCCCTCGCGCACACCCCTCGCGNNCCGGGCGCCGCCGAACCGCGGCGCCCGGCGATTTGCGCCCCGGGCCGTTCCCTGGTAAACTAGGCCCAGACGAAAGTATTCCCTCAAACCCAGACGGGAGGAACCATGGTTAAGTTGGCAATCACCGGCAAGGGCGGGGTGGGCAAGACGACGCTTGCGGCGCTCCTGGCCCACGTCTTTGCCGAACGGGGTCACCAGGTGCTGGCCATCGACGCCGACCCGGCGACGGGGCTGGCCGCGGCCTGCGGCGTGCCGCCCGAAGAGGCGGAGGCCATCACCCCCGTGGCCGATATGGAGGACCTGATCTACGAGCGGACCGGGGCGCGCAAGGGCGAGATCGGCGGCTTTTTCAAGCTCAACCCCCGCGTGGACGACATCCCCGAGCGCTTTGCCCTGGCGCGCGACGGGATCCGCATCCTGACCATGGGCACGGTCAAGACCGGCGGCACCGGCTGCCTGTGCCCCGAGAACGCCCTCTTGCGCAGCCTGGTGACGCACCTGCTGCTCCGCCGCGACGAGGTGCTCATCATGGACATGGAGGCGGGCGTCGAGCACCTGGGCCGCGGCACCGCCGGCGCCGTCGACGCCCTCATCGTCGTCGTGGAACCGGGCCGGCGCAGCATCCAGACCGCCCATACCATCCGCGCCCTGGCCGACGACCTGGGCATCAAGCAGTTGTACGTGGTCGGCAACAAGGTGCGGACCCCGTCCGACGAGGCGTTCATCGCCGAGCAGCTTCCCGAGTTCGAGGTGCTGGCTTTTCTGCCCGCCGACGGCCAGGCCATTGAATCCGACCGGCAGGGCGTGGCGGTCTTTGAAGTCGCGCCAGAACTGGTGAAACAGGCTCGTTCCATTGTTGACCGTTTGACTTCTCTGTGAGATAATAGAGACCGGACAGAACCAAACCGGAGCCGCCTTGGGAGGAGGGGAAAATGACTGAACTCGCACGGGCACCGATGGGCATTCGGGGGCTGGATGAGATGCTCCAGGGAGGCTTGATCGCCAGCTCCATCGCCTTGATTCAGGGGGCGCCGGGAACGGGCAAGACGACCTTTGGCATGCAGTTTCTGCACGAAGGGGTCAAGGCCCACAACGAGGCGGGACTCCTGGTCACCTTTGAACAATTCCCCCACACCCTTTATCGCGACGCCCTGGCCCACGGCTGGAACCTGCGCGAGATGGAGCAGGCGGGCATGCTCCGCGTGGTCTTTACCTCGCCCCAGGTCTTTTTGACGAGCCTCCAATCACCCATCAGCCCCATCAACAGCGCCATCCGCGACATGGGCGTCAAGCGAGCGGTCATCGACAGCGTCACCCAGTTTCAGACGCTGACCCGCGATCCGGTGGAGCTGCGCACCCACTATAACCATCTCATCAACGGGCTGCGCCGCGAAGGCATCACCTCGCTCCTCCTCAGCGAGGATAGCGGGCCGGATTTTGTGCGGGGCGACAGGGGGCGCCTGGCGTTCGTGGTAGATTCCGTGATCTTACTTCGTTACGTGGAGATTGACAGCGTGATCCAGCGCGCCGTGGCCGTGCTCAAGACGCGGGGCAGCGATCACGACAGCAACATTCGCCGCTTCGAGATCAAGCGGGGAGGCGTCTCGGTCCACGAGCCCTTCCGCGATCGAGAGGGGTTGCTCAGCGGCATCTCCCGGCGCACGTCATAGGCGCCGGAGAAGACAACGATTCTCGTTCGTAGTAACGACTTCAGTCGTTTTTGGACGGCTAATGCCGTTACTACGAACCCTGGCGCACGTCATAGGCGCCGAAGAAGACAACGATTCTCGTTCGTAGTAACGACTTCAGTCGTTTTTGGACGGCTAAAGCCGTTACTACGAACCCTGGCGCACGTCATAGGCGCCGAAGAAGACAACGATTCTCGTTCGTAGTAACGACTTCAGTCGTTTTTGGACGGCTCATGCCGTTACTACGAACCCTGGCGCACGTCATAGGCGCCGGAGAAGACAACGATTCTCGTTCGTAGTAACGACTTCAGTCGTTTTTGGACGGCTAAAGCCGTTACTACGAACCCTGTCCGACACAGAATTGAGGGGCGGCTAGAGGGCTATCTCCTGGTCGCCCTGTTCTTTTTCGAGCTGGTTCAGAAGCTCCTCGCGCCGCTTGGCCGCCACCGACTTGCCCTCGTCGACGGCTTGCTTGACCTTTGTCTGGATCGAGCCGGCCCGATCCTTGGCCTGGGACTGGATCTCCTCGGCCTTTTCCTTGGCCTGGATCTGCAGATCTTCGGCCTTGCGGCGCGCCTCGACACTCAAATCCTCGGCTCGATGCCCCAGCTCGACGCCCTTCTCCCGGATGAGGGTTCGCGTCTCTTCCCCCGACTGGGGAGCAAGGAGCAACGCCGCGGCGGCACCCACGAGGGCTCCCACCAGGAACCCGGCCATGAACTCGCCTCCATACGACTTTTCCATTTGAAGATCCTTTCTGTTGGTGATTGTTGAACGCCCGCCCGGGGATGCCGCTCCCCCGCGAGCGGAATCGTGGCTAGCGACGCTCCCTTCGGCCCCGGCCCGAGCCCCGGGCGACGGACAACAGCCGGAAGGCATGGGCAACACCCGTCGCCACGCTGGCCGCGCCAATCATGGGCTTGACCACGGAATCGCTGACAAAGCTAGTGGTGCCGCGCACCGTGCTGGCCGTCTGGTTCGCCGACTCCAGGATGGGCTTGATCTCGTCGCGCAGTAGGGCGATGAGGCTCTGGAGCTGAAAGATCAAGATTACCAGGAACAGGCCGATGACGATGGTCACGAGGGCGAGGGCAATGATAAAGATGTCGCGCAGAACGGCGGTAAATTCCGGGTTGGAAGCCATGCCATAGATGGCGAGGCCAATCAGGGCCAGAAGGATGAGGATTCCGACAACGATGGCAATATTCCGGCCGGTGTTGCTTTTTTTCGGTTGTTCAATTGTTCTCAGGGGATCCGCCGTTGGAGTCAGTTCGTAGCTGTCTTCCATACTCGCTCGCTCCTGTCGTCGTGGTATCCAGTTTGAACGAAAACAATTATAACATATGTTGCCGGGTTGGTCAAAGAGAAAGCGACAGTTGCAGGTCGCGCAGGGAACGGCTATAATTCGTCGACCGGCCAGACGGTGAGGGGGAGATCCAGATGAGAGCAGCTCAAGAAAACGACCTGGTATTGATCATCGGCCAGGACCGGAAGCAGTTCGTCGTGCGCCTGAAGGCGGGCGGGCAGCTCCAGACCCACCGGGGCGTCATCGCCCACGACGACCTGATGGGGCAGCCCGTGGGGCGCGAAGTGCGCTCGCACATGGGCTACCCCTTTGTCGTCCTGGAGCCCAGCACCTTTGACCTCGTCCAGGAGCTCAAGCGCACGACGCAGATCATGTTTCCCAAGGACATTGCCTACGTCCTCATGAAGCTCAACGTGATGCCCGGCAGCCGCGTCGTGGAGGCCGGCACGGGCAGCGGTGGCCTGGCCCTGGCCCTGGCCCGGGCCGTCGGGCCCGATGGCCGGCTCTACTCCTACGAGGCCCGCGCCGACATCCTGCGGCTGGCTCAAAAGAACCTGGAGGCCCTGGGGTTGGCGTCCAACGTGGAGTTCAAGCTGCGGGACATTGGCGAGGGCCTGGACGAGCAAGACGTCGACGCCCTGTTCCTCGATCTGCGGCAGCCCTCCGACTACCTGGAACAGGTCGCGGCCGCCCTGAAGGACGGCGGCTTTTTCGGCGCCATCCTGCCCACCACCAACCAGGTGGCCGAGCTGATCTATGCCCTGGAAGCGACCCGCACCTTTGCCCACATCGAAGTAGAAGAGATCCTGGTGCGCCCCTACAAGGCCGTGCCCGGGCGGCTGCGGCCCGCCGACCGCATGATCGCCCACACCGGCTACCTCGTCTTTGCCCGCAAGGTCAGCCGCGAGGTCGCCCAGGGCACCTATTGGGCCGACCGCCGCCGGCTCAAGTACGAGGAGACGCAGCGCGGCATCGAGGCACAGGCAGACGCCGGGGAAGAAGGGGCAGCAGAGGGGGAAGGGGACCTATAAGCCGAGACCTCCGATGTCCGGAGACATCGGAGGTCGTGTTCTCAGGCTAGCGGCGCCCTTCCAGCGGCATGATGAGCCACAGGATGAGGTAGGGCACCAGGCCCGGGAGCCCTCCCGGGAGCAACAGGATAAAGAACAGGAGCCGAAACCAGAAAGGGTTCAGCCCAAAGAATTCGCCCAGGCCGCCGCACACGCCGGCGACCCAACGATCCCTCCGCGAACGTCGCAATTGCTTGTCCATGATCTGCACCTCCTCTGACAGGCACGAACTCTTTCCACCTTCTGTACGCAGCCTGCCAGAATAGGTTGCACCCTGCAGCAGGACCTGCCCGGGAACGGTGCCAACAGGCTGTTGGAGAAGAGAACGATTCTCGCTCGTAGTAACGACTTCAGTCGTTTTCGAACGGCCAAAGCCGTTGCTGCGGACTCTCTCCGACCACCTGCTAGTCGCCGCTGACGGCCAGCCAGTCGGCGGCGCCCCAGCCCTCCTGGCCCGCGTCGGTCCGCAGTTTCCACCAGATGTAGCCACCGGCTTCCTGGGGCCCCTCGACGACGGTCAGGATCGTTCCCTCGCGGGCGTTGACGATCACCTGCCCCCCCGTGCCCGGTTCGGCGCGCAGGTTGAGCCCGGAGCCCTGGGTCCCCGTGACGGCGACGCGGGCACCCGGCCCGATCTCGCCGGGCGCCGCAGCCTCGGTCGCGGCGGTGGTGGGACCCGGGGTGTCGATGGGCAGGACGACGGTGTCGGTGGGCGCCACGGCGCTGGTGGGCGCGGCGGTCGCCTCGGGGGTGGTGGCCAGGGCGGGCGCCGTCGTGGCCGGCGGCGGGGTTGCCGTCCCTTCTTCGCCGTCACCGCGCAGGGCCTGCACCAGGAGGACCAGGCCGACGCACAGGAGAACGACAATGCCTACGAGAATGGCCAGCAGTGCCCAGGGCGGCAATGCCACGCCTCGCCGGCGGGCCTGTGGCCGCGCTTTCTTGTCCGGAACCTCCCAGGGACGGTCGCTATGCTCGCCCGGGCCTGCGTCGTACTGGGTCATCTTTCTCCTCCGTGATGGTTGGGTGTTTGCCAGGACCTGGCCCTCGGGCTAGCCCTGGCGCGCCCGGCGGGCTCCCTTCCAGGCAAGGAGCTCGTCGAGGGTCATGGTGTTCAGGATTTCGGCGGCCGTCGCCCAGCCGCGCCGGGCCGTGGCGACGCCATAGGCCAGGTTGTCCAGGCCGTCGGGATGGTGGGCATCGCTGTTGATGGCGATCTTGACCCCCAGGCGGATGGCGCGCCGCACGTGGACGTCGTCCAGGTCCAGGCGCGACGGCGTGCTGTTCACTTCAAGCGCCGTGCCCGTGGTCGCGGCGGCGTCAATGACCGCGTCGAGGTCTACGGCGCTCTCTTCCCGCTGGCCCAGGATGCGGCCCGAGGGATGGCCGATGACGTCGACGTACGGGTTCGTCACGGCATTCAGCATGCGCCGGGTGATCTGCTCCCGGTCCTGCCGCTGCGAGGTGTGAAGCGAGGCGACGACCAGGTCGAGGCGGGCCAGGACATCGTCGGGGAGGTCCAGGTTGCCATCGGCCTTGATCTCCAGCTCGCAGCCCTGGAGCAGGCGAAAATCGTTCCAGCGCTCGTTGAGGGCGTCGATCTCGGCCCGCTGCTCCCGCTGGCGCTCGGCCGTCAGGCCCCGGGCAATCCCCAGGCTCTGGCTGTGGTCCGAGATGACCAGGTATTCATAGCCCAGCTCGCGGGCCGCTTCGGCCATCTCGGCCAGGGTGCTGGTGCCGTCGCTCCAGTCGGTGTGTACGTGCAGGTCGCCGCGGATCGCCTCGCGCTCCACCAGGTCGGGCAGCTCGCCGGCCAGCGCCGCCTGGATCTCGCCCTGGTCTTCCCGCAGCTCGGGCGGGATCCAGGGCAGGCCCAGCGTCTCGTACACCTGGGCCTCGTCGCGGCACAGGATCTCGCCGCCGTCCTCGCGCTTGAAGCTGTACTCGCTGAGGCTCAGGCCCTGCTTCACGGCCAGCTCGCGGAGGCGCACGTTGTGGGCCTGGCTGCCGCTGAAATACTGCAGGGCGGTGCCCCAGCGGTCGGGCTCCAGGACGCGCAGGTCGGCCTGCAGCCCGTTGTGCAGCCGCACGCTGGTCTTGGTCGGGCCGCTGAGGATCACCTCGGCCACGGCGGGCAGGGCGACGAAAGCGCGCATGACGGCCGCGGGTGCCTTGGAGGCCGCCAGGAGGTCGATGTCGCCGATGGTGGCCCGCATGCGCCGCAGGCTGCCGGCCACGGCCACCTCTTGCGCCTCGCTGCAGGTGGTGCGCAGCCCCTCCAGCAGGTCGGCGGCCACGGGCCAGGCCGTGCCCAGGGAGATGCGATCGGAGCGGCGGTTCAAAATCTCGATGCCGGCCAGTATCTTGGCCTCGGAGCGGGCGCCCAGGCCGCGCAGGGTGCGCAGGCGACCGGTACGGGCGGCCGCCTCGAGCTCCGCCACGCTTTGCACGCCCAGCTCTTCCCACAGCAGCTTGGCCGTCTTCGGGCCCACGTCGGGGATCTGGAGCAGCGAGACGACGCCGGCCGGTACCTGCTCTTGCAGCCGCTCGTAAAAGTCCAGCCGGCCGGTGGTCAGCAGCTCGTCGATCTTTTCGGCGATGGCCTGGCCGATGCCGGGGATCTCTTGCAGGGTTCCGGCCCGCCAGAAGCTCCGCAGGTCCTGGCCCAGGCTCATGATGTTTTCCGCGGCGCGGCGATAGGCCAGCACCTTGAAGCGGTTCTCTCCCAGGATGTCCATGATGTCGCCGATGCTGGAGAATATCTCGGCGATTTCACGATTCGTCACGGTACGACCTCGATTCCAGTCCGAGTTCCTTTTCAGGCTTCAGGCCGTTGCGGCCCGCGATCAACCACTCTCTTCGACCACGTCCTCGGGAATAAAGGTGACCTCCACCTTGAGGTCGCGGGCAAGGCGGGCGCTGAGGGCCATGACGCCCGGCGTCTCGGTGGCATAGTGGCCCGCGATGACCAGGTTCAAACCCACCTCGCGGGCAAAGAGGATGCCAAACATGTTGGTCTCGCCGGTGAGAAAGGTGTCGCAGCCCAGCTCCAGCGCCCGGGCCATCCAGGTGGTGAGCCCACCCCAGCCGGGGACCAGACCAACGTGGCCAAAGCTGTCGTTGTTCTTCCAGCGGCGGGGCTCGCTGCCCAGGTGCGTTCCGACGCGGCTCACGAACTCGGGCAGGCTGCCGATGGTCGGCCCGTGCACCCCAATGCCTTCCGTTTCGCCGTCAGGGGCAAACGCGTCCTGCACGGCGACGCGCACGGCCCGGGCCAGGGCATCGGCTGTGCCGAACTCGCGGGCCAGGTCCAGCGACTCGTGGGCCGCGTAATAGCCAATGCCCAGCTCGCGCAGGCGGCCGTACTTGGTCTCGGAGAGGTGGCGGTCGATCTCGGGCCAGGCGGCGTGATGGGTAACCAGCAGGTCGCAGCCGCGCCGGGCGGCGCCGTCGATGGTCTGAAAGGAGCAGTTCACCGCCAAACCCACCCTGGCCACCTCTGGCCTGCCTTCGAGGACCAGGCCGTTGCCGGCCGGGTCGAGGCCCGAGACCTGGAGCAGCGTATCCAGATAGTCCTTGACCTCTGCCAGAGATTTCGTCGTGGTTTCCAGGCTCACCCGTTTCCTCCTCGACGGTAGTGCGACAGCGGTGCAGGGCAGCGCAGCCGTGCGCCCTGCGCGACTGCCGGACCACCGCCTCCTCCTCGCATCCCCATTGTACCGCCATCCTCTCAATTGGTCAAGAAATCGAGGATGGCCGCGGCAGTCTCTGAGGGGCGCTCCATGGGCAGCAGGTGTCCGGCACCCCGAAGCGTGGCGATGCGGGCCTCGGGCAGCAGGCGAGCCACCCGGGCCAGGGCGCCGGGCACGAACGTCCTGGAGTGCTCGCCCCTGAGCACCAGGCAGGGAACGCGCAGTCGAGGCACGTCGCGCCAGATGCCGGCCGGGACGGTGGAAAAGATGTGCGCCTCCCACTCGGGCGGGTAGCGCAGGATCAGGCCGTCGCCCGCCTGCCGGGTGGCAGCCCGGACATAGTCCCACAGAGCCTCGTCGGACCAGCGGACAAAAAGGGGCTTGTGACGGTAATGGTCAAAGCAGGCCTGCTCGTCGGGCCAGGTGCGGCGCCGGCGCAGGGTCGCCCGCACCAGGGGTACCCAGGAGTGCAGCCCGAGGGCGCGGGCCAGGCGCAGCGCCAGCAGCCAGTGGGACGGCAGAATCACCGGGTCGACGAGGACCACCGCCCGGAAGAGGTCGGGCCGTTCAAGGGCTGCCCACAGGGTGAGGACGCCGCCCAGGGAATGCCCCACGGCGACGATGCCGTTCGACGCCATGGCCTCCATCCCGCGGCGCAGGTCGCCGGCCATGGTCCGCCAGGTGGGCGCGTCGCCGGGCGACGAGCCGGGCCACAGGGGGCGCGCCGGCAGGGCGACGACGTGATGGCGGGCAGCCAGGGCCTGGGCGAACAGGCGATAGGTGCCGGGTGGAAAGCCGTTGCCGTGGGCCAGGTGCAGCACAGGCCCCTTGCCACCCAGCTCCTCCAGCAGGTCGAGGCGCGGCGTCTCGGGCATGGTGGCTTTTCCTCCGTGCTTGGCCCCGCCGTTTCCAGGGCGCTGCCGGGGCTCAGTACCCGGCTCGCGGGTCGACGCGGTCCAGCAGCGGCTCCCCCGGGTGGCCGCCTTCAGCATCTGGACCAGGTGGGCGACGCGCAGGCCCTCGGCCAGGCTGCCCGGCGGCCAGGATTCGAAAGCCGGCCGGGCCGGGCAGTTCCAGGCCGGCGGAAGGGTCAGCCGCGGTTGCCCCTCTTCTGGATGCCGTCCAGGTACGCCTCGTCGCCCGTGTTCAGGCCGGCGGCGTTGGCCTCGTCGGTGTCCAGGTGAAACTCCAATTGGAACTTTGGTGAGACGCGGACCGCCACGTCGCCAAAGATCACCTCGCGGTCGCCCCCCACCCGCAGCCGCACGATGTCGCCGTCCTGGAGGCCCAGGCGGCGGGCGTCGCCGGGGGTCATGTGCAGGTGCCGCTGGGCATAAATGACGCCTTCCTTGATCTCAACCTGCCCGTTGGGACCCTCGAGATAGAGCCCCGGCGTGCCTTTCAGGTCTCCCGACATGCGGACCGGCGCATTGATGCCCAGTCGATAGCCTTCGGTGCGCGAGATCTCGACCTGGGTGACGCCCCGGGCGGGGCCCAGGACGCGAACACGGTCGATGCTGCCCCGGGGCCCGATGAGACGGACCTGTTCTTCGGAGGCATACTGTCCCGGCTGCGAGAGGGGCGAGCGAGCCGTGAGATCGTGTCCCTCGCCAAAGAGCCGCTCGACGTCGGCCTGGTGCAGGTGCACGTGGTGGGCCGACACGCCGATGGGGATGGGGATCTGGCTGGCCTGCAGTCGCCTGGTGATGGCCTCGTAGCCCAGGACGCGGATGGTCTCGCGGGCGATCATGCGCGAGGCGTCGGAATGGATCACCAGCACCTTGACCCTGGAATCGGGATGGGAGATGTCCTCCACGCCGGCGGAGGCGTCGCGGATGGCCCGGTTCTTGACCGCATCCAGCAGGACGCCCATCTGCCATAGCCCCTGGCAGGCCATGGAGCGCACGCCGGCGGCGTTCTCGCCGATGCCGCCGGTAAAGATCAGGACGTCCAGCCCGCCCAGTGCCGCAGAGTAGGCGCCGATGTAGGTCCGCAGGCGGTAGGTCAGGACCTCGGCGGCCAGCATGGCCTTCGGATCGCCGGCGTTGGCCGCGTCGGGAATCTCGCGGGTGTCGCCCGAGAGGCCCGAGAGGCCCTTCATGCCGCTCTCGCGGTTCAGCAGATGCTCGATCTCGTCGGCCGACATCCCGGTGCGCATCAGGTAGGTGACGATGGCCGGGTCGATGTCGCCCGAGCGGGTGACCATGGGCAGGCCCGCTAGGGGCGTCATGCCCATGCTGGTGTCGATGGAGCGGCCGTGATCGATGGCGCACAGCGAAACGCCCTCACCCAGGTGGCAACTGATGATCTTGAGACGCGAAAAGCGCTCCTTGAGGTGGGTGGCGGCCACCATGGCCACGTACTGGTGAGACGTGCCATGGAATCCGTAACGGCGAATGCCATGCTCCGTGTAGAGCGATTCGGGCAGGGCGTAGCGGTAGGCATAGGGCGGCATGGTCTGGTGGAAGGCGGTGTCAAAGACGGCCACGTGGGGCACGTTGGGCAGAAGCTCCTGCATCCACTCGATGCCCAGGGCGTGCACGGGATTGTGCAGCGGCGCCAGGTGCGCCAGGCTGCGAATGGTCTCCAGCACCTCCCCGTCGATGACGACCGGGTCCGAGTACCGGTCGCCGCCATGGACCACCCGGTGTCCCACGGCCGTGATCTCCCCCAGGCTTTCCAGCACGCCGACCTTGGGATCGACGAGGCGATCCAGTGCGGCCTGGAGCGCTTCTTTGTGGCTGGCCTGGCCGAGCTCGAAGGTGAACTCGCCCCTGGACGTGTTGTGCGTCTGGAGGGTGCCGGGCTGGTCAATCCACTCCACCTGGCCCTCAACGTTGTTGGCCTCGTCCTCGGTGTCAAAGAAGCGATACTTGAGCGAGCCGGTGCGCAGGTTCAAGACCAGGATCTTCTGTGGGTCGCCAAGGGTGAGGCCCAGGCCATAGGGGTCCTCGTTCGCTTCCTGCTGGGCCCTCTCCATCCTGATCTCTTGCTGCGCGTGCTCGATAATGGTGCTTCGGCGGGCGATGGACTTGCTGAACCGGCGCAGGGCGATGGGATCGAGCTGCACCCAGCGCTGGAAAAGGTTCCCCGGGATCATAAGGACGCGGCAGGGCGTGGTGGCGACGAGGTCGATGGGCGACGGCAGGCCGGTGAGAAGCGACATCTCGCCGAAAAAGCGGCCGGGCTCCATCGTGTCGATGGCGCGGGGCTCCCCCTCGTCGGTGGGCAAATAGGCGCGCGCCTCGCCTTCCAGAAGGACGCCAAAGAATGTAAAGGGCTGCCCGGACGTGACGATGACCTCGCCCGGGGCAAAGGGCGCGATCTCGGCCCGCTCCAGGAACTCTTGTTTGAACCTTTCGGGGAGGCTTTCGAAAACTTCCCACCGGCCCAACAACTCCACAGTCACCATGAAACCATCTCCCGACGATCGATCTGTAATGTAGAAAACTCGGGGGGATTATACCACAGGCCGCCACGTTGTGAAAGATTGAACAGGTGCTTTGCAGGCGCCTTGCGGGGCGCTCTAGCCCGCGTGCAGGGCCATCTCGATCTCGGCCCGCACCCAGTCCTCCACCTCCCCGGGTCGGCGCTGCTCCAGGGCGCGTCGGGCGGCGGGCGTCGCAATCCGGCCCAGCGCCCACGCCGCGTGGCCGCGGATCATCGGTTCGTGGTCGCCCAGGAGCGCGGCAAGGGCGGGCACGGCCGACGGGTCGCCCCAGTTGCCGGCGGCGACGGCGACATTGCGCAGCAGGCCGCGGCGTTTGGCCCGCTTGACCGGGCTGCCGGCAAAGCGGCGCTGAAAGCCCTCGTCGTCCAGGGCCAGCAGGTCCAGCAGGCGGGGCGCCACCAACTCGGGATCGGGTCGAAAGGCTGCCTTTCGCGTGGGCCGGGCAAAGCGGCGGTTCCAGGGACACACCTCCTGGCAGATGTCGCAACCAAAGATGCGGTTGCCCATGAGGGGCCGCAGCTCGCGGGGGATGGGGCCCTTCAGCTCGATGGTCAGGTAAGAGATGCAGCGCCGGGCGTCGAGGGTGTAGGGCGCCACCAGGGCGCCGGTGGGGCAGGCGTCGAGGCATCGCGTGCAGCGGCCGCAGGTGCCCGCGGCCGGCGCCGGCTCCTGCAGCGGCTCCAGCTCCATGCCCAGGAGCAGCTCCCCTAGAAAGAACCAGGAGCCGAGGCGAGGCTGGATCAGGTTGGTGTTCTTGCCCACAAAGCCCAGGCCGGCCCGGGCGGCCACGTCGCGCTCCAGGACGGGCCCGGTGTCCACGTAGGCACGGTAGGGCACCGGCCGCCCCGTCGCCCGGGCGATGGCCTCCGCCAGCCCGTGGAGCCGCGGCAGCATCACGTCGTGATAGTCGGGCCCCCAGGCATAGCTGGCCACGATGCCCCGCGAGGGATCGTCGCGGAGCACCGGCGGCAAGGGCACGGTGTGATAGTTCAGGCCCACGGCCACCACCGTGCGCGCTTCCGGCAGAATGCGGGCCGGGTCCCGCCGCTTTTCCACGGCGTCGGCGCGGGCCATGTAGGTCATCTCGCCGTGGTAGCCGGCGGCCAGCCACTCTTCGTAGCGGTCAAAGGTGCGGGCCGGCTGCGCGGGCACGATGCCCACCAGGTCCAGGCCCGCCTCCCGGGCCAGGCCCTCCACGGTCCTCGTCCAGTTCCTCTCGGCCACCAAAACCGTCCTCACCTCTTCCCTAACACCCGCATCACCTGGTAGGGGCAGGGCTCGCCCCTCCCCAAGCTCGCCCCGGGCGACCGCCAGGGTCGCCCCTACATGATGAAATAACACGTGAACATTCTACCCGAAAAGAGGCCCGCGATCAAGGGGCGGCGGACTGCTGAAAGCCCGGCCCATTTGTCCTTCTGCGGGATCTGTGTTATACTGTTGGCGGATGCGTGCGCCTGTAGCTCAAAGGACAGAGCGCCTGACTTCGAATCAGTAGGTTGCAGGTTCGAGTCCTGCCAGGCGCGCCAACGCCAAGCAATCTCGCGGTGCCCCGGCGGGGCTGCGCCGCGAGACGCAACTCGAAGGGCTACCGGGCCAACCGGCAGCCCTTGTTTTTTGGCAACTGTGGCAGGGATCGAACCCCTGCCCTCCCGAAGCAGGTGAGGCCGCCGATGGTCACGAGCCAGCGGTAGTTTCGCCCCCATTATGAGACGCTTGCCCTTTTGGCGCTCCTGTGCTAAAATGCCGCTCGACCACATCGGATACCTTTTGGAAACAGAGGAGTTTTTGCTATGCAATATCGCACTTTTGGCAGGTTGGACTGGAAGCCATCGGCCCTCGGCTTTGGGGCCATGCGCCTGCCCATCCTCGACGGCGATTCAGCTCGCATCGACGAGCCCGAAGCGACCCGCATGATTCACTATGCCATCGACCACGGCGTCAATTACGTGGACACGGCCTACCCTTACCACCGCGAGACAAGCGAGCGTTTCCTGGGAAGGGCGCTTCAGGGCGGCTACCGGGAGCGGGTGCGCCTGGCGACCAAGATGCCGTGCTGGAAGGCCGAGTCGAGCGAGGATTTTGACCGGTTTCTCGACGAGCAGTTGGAGCGCCTGCAGACCGGGTTTGTCGACTTTTACCTGCTCCACTCCCTGAATGCCAGTAGCTGGGCCAAGGTGCGGGACCTGGGCGTCCTGTCCTGGGCCGAGGGCGCATTGGCCAGCGGCCGCATCGGCCACCTGGGCTTTTCCTTCCACGATAACCTGGAGGTCTTCCAGGAGATCGTCGATGCCAGCGACCTGTGGACCTTTTGCCAGATCCAGTACAACTACATGGACGTCGAGGAGCAGGCCGGCACCAAGGGGCTGCAATACGCCGCCGGCAAGGGCCTGGCCGTGGTCATCATGGAGCCCATCCGCGGCGGCCAGTTGGCCGGCAGGATTCCCCCCAGCGTGCAGGCTCTGTGGGATTCGGCGCCCGTGCGACATACCCCCGCCGATTGGGCCTTGCAGTGGGTCTGGAATCAGCCCGAGGTAAGCCTGCTCCTCAGCGGCATGAGCACCTTCGAGCAGGTGGTCCAGAACGTCGAGAGCGCGGGGCGCTCGGGCGTGGGGACACTCGGTGAGGACGAGCTGGCATTGATCGGCCGCGTGCGCGAGCAGTATCGGGCGTTGAGCGCCATTCCCTGCACCAAGTGCGAGTATTGCCTGCCCTGCCCCAACGGCGTCAAGATCCCGACCATCTTTGAGGTGTACAACGAGCTGGTGATGTACGGTGACGAGGGACGGGCCAGGTGGTTCTATTCGACGCTCGACGAGGCGCAGCGGGCCAACAACTGCATCGAGTGCGGCGAGTGCCTGGCCAAGTGCCCGCAGGGCATCGACATCCCGGAGTGGTTGAAGAAGGTGCACGCGGCGCTGTGCCAGGAGAATGCTACAACGGCATAGGGTAGGAGTTACGCAGGGTACCTGGCGTTTTCTCTATTTCCTTGTTCCAGATCGGAAGTTCTGTATCGTGGTGGCTCTGAGAAAACGAAACCGGATCGATGCCAGGGTCAAGAAGGTAGCCTGGGAGCGGCTGTCCTATTTTGGCGTGGAGATGTAACAGTGGAGCCGAAAGATATTCGCCGGCATTTGATGCAGGATCCCAAGGTGGCAGAAGCCCAGCAGCGGCTGCAACCCAAGTTGGACCTGGGCCGGCAGATCCTGGATCTGCGCCTGGCCCACGGCTGGACACAGAAAGAACTGGCCCAACGAATAGGCACCAAGCAGGCAAATATCTCACGCCTGGAGAATGGGCAACTCAATCCTTCGGTGGATATGCTGCAAAAGGTGGCCGATGCTCTCGGCGCTGAATTGATCGTTACGCTCGAGTTGGACGGGCAACGTCGGCAGGCTTCGGTCCTGCCATAATACTGTAGCTAGCTTGAGGGTTACTCCACCTCGTCCGGCCGCACCTCCCGCCCCTCGCACGCCGAGATCTGGGTCGCCAGCGCGAACTGCAGCACCGCCTTGCCCGTCGGGCCGTCGAGGACCGGCGGGGCGCCGGCGTGCAGGGCCTCGATGAGGTGGTGGGTGCAGGCGACAAAGCTGTCGTGCCATTCTACCCCTTCCACCGGGATGGCCGTAGTCTTGCCGTCGCGAAAGAGCATCAGCTCCGGCAGATCCACCGTGCGCGCCGTGCAGCGGTTGACGAACAGAATGCCCCGGTCGCCGATGACCTCCACCCGGTCGTCGTCCGAGTAGTAGATCGAGTCCATGGCCATCTGGGGCGTGTGGGTAAAGTCGAGCACGCCGTAACGCCGGGGCGCCTTGAACTGGAACATGATGGTCGCCGGGGCGTCGATCTCGGCCACCTGGCGGGGAACCCCGCCGCCCACCGGGCTGGCGTCCAGCCAGGCGTAGACGCGCTCGACCGGGCCCATGAGGTAACGGGCCAGCGAAAACAGGTGGTAGCCGTGGTCGAACACCAGCGGGCCGCCGCCGCACTTTTTCTCGTCAAAGCGCCACAGCCAGGCGCTCAGGGGCACCTTCCATCCCGTCTCGCTCTGGCCGGTGCCCACGTGCAGGCGGATCATCTGCGGCTCGCCAATCTCGCCGGCGTCGATCATGGCTTTGGCCCGGACGTGCGGCGCGTAAAACACGAAATTCTCGAACACCCGGAGAGTGACCCCCGCCTCCTCGGCGGCCCGGACCATGCTCTCCGCTTCGGCCGCCGTGAGGGCCATCGGTTTCTGGACCGAGACGTGCTTGCCGTGCCGGCAGGCGGCCACGGCCATCTCCGCGTGCAGGTGGTGGGGGACCAACAGCTCCACCAGGTCGATCTCCGGATCGGCCAACAGCCGGTCATAGTCGGTATAGACCCCGGCCGCATCGACGCCCCATGCTTTGGCCCTGGCGCGGGCGCGGCCCTTCCTGGGGTCGCACACGGCCCGGATGCGCGCATCGTCCCGGCCGCGATAGCCCAGGGCGTGGAGATCGGAAATGCGGCCGCAGCCCACGACGCCCACTCGGATCGGTCTCACGGTCATCCTCCTCTGGCTTCTGCCCGGGTCCCGGGCCGCGACAGCCCTATTGTTCCTCGAGCCTCTCCTGCTCGTACCGGCTCCGTTGCTCCTCAAGATAGGCCGGCACCGGCACGTCCCACCAACCGGTGGCCGGGCTGCCGGACAGGGGATAGGTCCGCTCCACCAGCACTTCGACGACGGCCGGACGCCCGCTGGCAAAGGCTCGCTCCAGCGCCGGCCGGACCTCGTCGGGGCGGGCGATGCGCTCGGCGTGGCAGCCAAAGCCACGCGCCACGGCCGCCAGGTCGGGCGAGAGCGGCTCGCCCTGGCGCAGGAATTCGGCACCCTGCGCCCGGTCGGGCCCGTAAACAGCCGCCTGCAGGTCGCGAATGGCGATCCAGCCGGCGTTGTTGGCCACGATATAGACCACCGGCAGGTTGTACTGCACCGCCGTCGCCAGCTCCTGAACCGTCATCAAGAAGTCGCCGTCGCCCACCAGGCCCACCACCTGCCGGCCAGGCGCGGCCAGCCTGGCCCCCAGCGCCGCCGGCACCGTCCAGCCCATCGTGGAGAAACCGCCGGCCGTCAGGTTCGTGCCCGGCTCGTAGACGGGCGCCTCCTGGAACCACTGGGCCTGCAGGTTGCCCGAAGACGTCACAACAATGGCATCCCGCTCGAGCAAGCCGCGCACCTCTGCAATGAGCCGGGAGATGGTCACCGGCACGTGGTCGGAGGTGGCCTGCTCGCGCACGGCCGACAGCCACGCCTCGCGCTCCTGCTGCACCTCGCGGAAGTAGGCCGACGCGGCATAGCCCTTCGGGGGGTGGTGCTCTCGCAGCCAGGCCAGCATCGCCTCCAGTGTCGCCCCTGCGTCCGCGGCGATGCCCACCGCCGCCGGATAGTTCTTGCCGATCTCGGTCGGGTCGATGTCGACGTGGATCAGCCGCGTCGGAGGGATGGCGAAACTGGCGCCTGCCCGATACGACGACGCCGTCTCGTCGGCAAAACGGGCGCCGACAGCCAGCAGGACGTCGGCCCTCGCCGCCAGGCGGTTGCCGCACGTGGTGCCTTTCGAGCCGGCGTGCATGGCCGACAGGGGGTGATCCTCGGGAAAGGCCCCCTTGCCCATCATCGTCGTGATGACCGCGGCGCCGGTGTACTCGGCCACGGCCCGCAGCCCGGTCCAGGCCCGGCCGCTGATGACCCCACCGCCGGCCAGGATCACCGGCCGCTCCGCGCCGTAGAGCATCGTCGCCGCGCGGGCCGCCAGGTCCTGGTCGGGCAAGCATCGTCCGGCAGCCCGATACTCGACAGGCTCGAGGAGTTCCACCTCGGCCGCGTCGCATTGCACGTCCATGGGCAGATCCACGGCCACGGGGCCCCGCCGGCCGGTCAGCATCTCGGCAAACGCCCGGCGCAGGATGCGCGGCAAGCGGTCGACCCGATCCGCCCGCCAGGTACGCTTGGCGATGGGGGCCAGGACGGCAAGGGAGTTGGCGTCGGCGGCTCGCTCGATCTCTTGCAGAACACCCCGGCCGGCCATGTGGGTGTGGCTGTTGCCTGTCAGAACCAGCACCGGGATCGAGTCGACGTAGCAACTGGCCACGCCAATGACCGTATTCATCGCCCCGGGCCCGATGGAGGTAAAGACGGCCAGGGGCACCCCCGCCACCCGGTAGTAGGCATCGGCCAGGTGCACGGCCGCCTGTTCGTGCCGCACCTGGATGGCGTGGACGCGGTCCTCGCCGATGAGCGCATCAGACAGGCCCAGGGTCCCGTGACCCGGGATGCCAACCAGGTAAGGGACACCCTCCCGGACGAGGGTCTCGACGACGATCTGGCCTCCGGTTAGCTTCATGGCTGCACCTCGGTTTCTCTCGCCGCCAACTGGCTCCGGATCCCGGCGTGCGCCTGCCGGGTGATGGGATACCAGATGAGCAGCGGCAAAGCGATGACGAAAAAGATCAGCGGCACCGGCCCAAAAAAGAGGCGAATGCCGAGCAATGTCTCGGCGCTCTGCTCGACGTTGGGCACATAACGATACAATTGCAAGATCCAGCCGGACGCGGCGATACCCAGAGCCTCCGACAGTTTCGTGGCCAGGCCCCACACGCCGTAGTACATTCCCCCACGATACTCGCCCGTCGCCAGCCGGTCGTATTCGACCACGTCAGGGACCATCGCCCAGGGAAAGACCCAGTTGGCGGAAAACCCGATGCCGGCGACGACGGCAATGACGTACACCCACGGCGTGGGCTCGTGGGGCAGGAAGAAGGTCAGGGCCACGGCCAGGCCGCCGATGGCCAGGCCCAGGGCATAGGCCGGCCCCTTGTTCCACCGCTCGGAGAGCATCTTCCACGGAAAGAGGAACAGGGCGACGAACAGCAGCAGCATAAACATGACCACGGGCACCTGGTCCTTCATCCCGAGTTGATAGGTGAGAAAGTAGGCCAGCAGGGTCTTGACCAGGGCAAATGCCATGTTGGCCACCAGGTAGGCGGCGAGCAGCCGGAGGAACGGCCGGTTTTTCAGCGCATCCAGCAGGGATCGCAGCGGTTGCGCCTTGGATCTGCTCTCCGCGACCTTTTTCCGCTCCCGCAGGCCGGCGGCGGCGATCCAGAGAGCAACGGCCGCCAGGATCCCGTAAAAGACCCCGACCATGCCATAGCCCGTGGCCTTGGTGGCAAACAGCCCGACGAGGATCGGCGTGACCGCCGCGCCGACCATGTAGCCCGGCACGCCCAGGACCATGCGGTAGGCCGTGATGCTGGCCCGCTCGTCATAGTCGTCGGTCAGCTCGGCGGTCAGCGCATAGTACGGCACGTTGGTCGCGGTCCACACGGTGTCAAAGAGCAGGAATGTCCCCGCAATCCAGGCAAAGGTCCCCACGTCCGAGAGCCCGCCCGGTACCCGCCACAGCAGCATGATGGCCACCGCCAGGGGCAGCGCGCCAAAGATCATCCACACCCGCCTCTTGCCGAACCGCGATCGGGTGCGGTCCGACAGCCAGCCGCACAGGGGGTCGTTCACGGCGTCCCACACCTTGCCGATCAACAGGGCGCTGGAGGCCAATGCCGGCGCGATCAGCGCGCCGTCGGTGTAGAAAATCAGGAGAAAGAACTGGATGGCCGAGTTGACGACGGCGTTGCCCACGTCGCCCACCCCGTAGAGGAGCTTTGTCTTCTTTGGCAGCCTTTGGTTCGCGACCATACTTTCGCACTCCTTTGTGGCGATTCAAAGAGCGATCTTCCGGGCCGTCCCCTGTGGCCGATTGTACCACGTTTGCTCATTGGTTACAACTGCAATGGAGACGATTTCGGGCTTTCCGCCGGGCCGGGTCCCGGCTCCTCGTGCTTGCCGCTCCACCCTTGCTTCTTGCACGCTGCGAGTCACATGTGCCATAAACAACACAACATCATAACACTCACGGTCGGAGAGGTGCTGGCGGAGCTCCTCGCCGGGCACCGAAAATCGCGGGATCGTGAACCAAGAGCCCGCTGCCTGCGTTGTCTTTATGGAGGCCAGATGCTAAAATACGTTGTACGCAGGCTGTTGATCCTGCCCGTGGTCCTGTTCGTCGTCACCCTGGTGTTGTTCGTCCTGTTCCTCCAGGTGCCCGCCGAGCAGCGGGTGCGCGTCTATCTGCCCTCGAGTCGCCCGAACTTGTCGGGCGAACCAAGTGAAGCGCTGATCCAGGCCACCATCGAGCGCTATGGCTTGAACGAGCCCCTGTCGGTGCAATACCGGAAGTGGGTCACGAGCCTCCTGGAAGGAGACTGGGGTTACTCTCCAACGTGGAGGGAGCCCGTCCTGGAGGGCCTTCTACGGCGGGTCCCGGCAACGCTCGAGCTGGTATCGTTCGCCCTGGTGCCGGCCATCCTGCTGGCCGTGGTCCTGGGCAGGGTCGCCGCCCAGCGTAGGGGAGCCATGCCGGATCACCTCGTCCGCTCGGCAGCCTTCCTCGGATGGGCGTTCCCGCCATTCATCCTTGCGCTGGTGCTCCTCAACGTCGCGTATGCCCGGACCGGCTGGTTTCCGCCGGAGCGGATGAGCATCTGGGCCAGTCCCATCGTCAACGGCGACGAATTTCGAGCCTACACGGGGCTGCTCACGGTCGACGCCCTTCTCAACGGCCAGCCGCGCATCTCCTGGGACGCCATCCGCCACCTGGTGCTGCCGGCCACGTGCCTGGCCCTGGCGGAATGGGCGCTGCTGACCCGCGTCATGCGCGGTTCGCTGCTGGACGTTCAGCACCACGACTATATCACCACTGCAAGGGCCAAGGGTCTCTCCGAAACCCAGGTGGTCAGGCACCACGCCATGCGCAACGCCCTGCTGCCCTTGATCTCGACTGTCGGAGTGACGCCTCCCCTGCTAATTACCGGGGTGGCCGTGGTCGAAGTCGTGTTCCATTTCAACGGCGTGGGACGTTGGGCTGTCGAGGGCTTTCTCAATACCGAGTTTCCCGTCACCGTAGGCTTTGCCCTGGCCAGTTGCGTTGTCACCATCCTCAGCAGCCTCCTGGCCGACATCCTGTACGCGGTCGTCGATCCGCGTGTCAGGCTATACTGAGCAAAGGGGTGGCCATGTTGGACATTGCAGTGTCAGGGAGAAGAACACGCCGGCTCCTACGGCCCTCGCTGCTGGCCGGTGTGCTCATCATCCTCGGCTTCCTGGTGGTGGCGATTGCCGCGCCGGTCATTGCTCCGAGGCAGGGCGAGAGAAATGAGGAATCCTACCGTGTCGCCAGCATGAGGCCGCTCCCACCCAGCCACGAGCATCCACTGGGTATGCTGCCAGGCGAAGTAGACATCCTGCAAGGCATAGTCTGGGGCACCAGGGGCGTATTCCGCGTCGGGCTGGTCGTGGTTGCGGCGCGCGCCCTCATGGGCATCGCCATCGGCCTCGTCGCCGGCTACGCGGGCAGGTTCGTCGATGCCATTCTAATGCGCATCACGGATGGCTTTCTCGCTTTTCCCATGATAGCCGCGGCCATGGTCATGCTGGCCGTCCTGGGCTTCGGCTCCGATCCGATGGCGAGGTTCCTGCCCGATTACATTCCCACCCGGCAAGAAGCGACGATCCAGGCAGCACTCATCCTTTTCGGCTGGATGACCTATGCCCGGCTAATTCGCGGCAACGTCCTGGCCGAGCGCGAGAAGGATTATGTGACTTCGGCCCGCGCCAGCGGCATCGGGCATGGGCGCCTGGTCTTTCGTCACCTGTTGCCCAACTCGACCCAGGGCCTGCTGGTGATGATGGCCTCCGACGTCGGCGCCGTGGTCGTCACGCTCCTGGCCTTTGTCTTTATCGGCCTTGTGTCCTTTAGCAGGGACAGGCTCGTCCAGGCCGATTGGGGGCAGATGCTCGTCGCCGGACGAGACTGGATTGTGAGCGGGCAGTCCTTTGCCTATTGGTACGCTTATCTCCCGCTGAGCCTCGTCATCGTCCTCTTTGCGGCCGGCTGGAACCTCATCGGGGATGGTCTACGCGACGCCTTCGACCCCAGGCTGCCCTGAGGGCAAATCGCCCCTGCACTGCGCGCAGGACGGCGAACACAGGACTGGTTCGTCGCGGAAAAGCCAGGCTGTAGGCATTGCGAGGCCAGGGGAACAGCCCCTGGCCTGGGATCAAGTGTGCGGACCTGAGCGGCCGGTCAGGGCCTGATGTCCTCGAACGCGCGCTGGCGGGCCATCTCGATGGGCAGGCCGGGCTCCTGTATCAGGCAGCGGACCAGGGCCTGGCGGCGGCTTTCACGGGCGTCGCTGTCGAGGGCAAAGGCAACCGCCTCCCGCAGTTCGGCCGCGGTGCAAGGCTTGGGAACAAAGTCGACGGCACCCAGGTCCAGGGCCTGACGCGCCCGCTCGGGAGCCCCTTGGGCGGTGATGACCAGGGAAGGCAGCGACAGGTTCGAGTTTCGAACCGACTGGAGAAAGGCCATGCCGTCCATGCCTTCCAATTGGAGATCGACAACGAGGAGATCAGGCGGCTCCTGCTCCACGTGGGTCAGGCCGCTCTCTGCATCCGGCAGATCCGTCACTTCGTAGCCAGCTCGCCCCAGTACTTCTGCGATGAAGAATCGTACCAGCGCATCGTCCTCGATTACCAATATCCTGGCTGCCATTTCGTCCACCCCTCGCTGTCTGATCGGACCGACTCATTGTAACACATAGAACCGCACACTGCAAGCCGGGGCTCCTTCCAGCCAGGGTTGCAGAGTCGGCTACTCCCCATCAAGGTCGCCTGGCATCGCCAGATACCCGGGCTTGGGCGGTCCGGTTGGCCTGTTCCGGGCCTGGAGAAGGGTCGTTAGTTCAGGCTGTCCAGCAGAGAGCTTTTTTGCGTGCGCTGCCGGCTCCGCTGCTCGCGCAACGTCAGCCAGCGTGGCTCGTCCTCGAATTGGGCATCGTTCAGGTGCCGGTAGAGCCCGTCGCGGGCCATGAGCTCCTCGTGGGTCCCCTTTTCCACGATATGCCCGTCTTCCAGGACGACGATGGCATCGGCGCTGCGGATGGTGGACAGGCGGTGGGCAATAATGATCGTGGTGCGGCCCACCATCAGCCGCTCGAGGGCTTGCTGGATCAGCAGCTCGGTTTCCGTGTCCACCGACGAGGTAGCCTCGTCCAGGATCAGGATCGGCGCGTCTTTGAGCACCGCCCGGGCGATGGCCAGTCGCTGCCGCTGCCCGCCCGAGAGCTTGACGCCGCGCTCGCCAATGAGCGTGTCGTATCCCTGGGGCAACTGGACGATGAACTCGTGGGCGTTCGCCACCCGGGCAGCCTCGATCATCTCTTCTTCCGTGGCGTCGGGCCGCCCAAAAAGGATGTTCTCGCGGACCGTTCCGTGAAAGAGGAACACGTCCTGGAGCACAATACTGATCTGCCGGCGCAGGCTCGCCAGGGTCAGGTCCCGAATGTCGACGCCATCGAGGGTAATGCACCCCTGGCACACGTCGTAAAAGCGAGGGATGAGCATGGCCAGGGTCGTTTTGCCGACACCCGTGGGTCCCACCAGGGCGACGACAGAGCCGGGTGCCACGTCGAGGTCAATGTCCTCCAGCACCCTCTCGCCCTCCGAGTAGCGAAAGCACACGTCCTGCAGGGACAAGGCGCCCCGGGCCCGTCCGGTCAACTCGACGGCCCCCGGCCGGTCGGCCACGTCAGGTTCCTCCTGCAGCAGCTCGGCCACCCGCTCGGCCCCGGCCAGGGCCTGCTGGACGCTCTCCCACACGCCGCTCAGGGCGCGCACGGGCTGGTATAGCAACTCCAGGTAGAGAAAATAGGCCACCAGGTCGGCGAGGGGCAGCGTCTGGTTGAGCACCAACTTCCCGCCAAAGTAGATGAGCACGATGGTGCCCAGGGCCGAGGCAAACTCGACAAACGGGTGAAACATGGCCATCAACCGCAGGGCGCGGAGGAGCGAATCGCGGTAACGGACGATGCGCCGCCAGATGTGCGAGGCCTCGGCGTCCTCCCGCGTAAAGGCCTTGATCTCGCGGATGCCCGACAGGTTGTCGTTGAGGGCCGCGTTCAGCTCTCCCAGCTCCACCTGGCGCTGGCGAAAGGCCGGCCGCACATAGTGGGCAAAGCCGCGCATGGCCAGCACGATGAGGGGAATGGGAATAAGGCTCAGCAGGGCCAGCTGCCAGCTCATGCTCACCAGCACGGCCATGACGCCGACCAGCATCAAGACGTTGACCAGCACGTCGGGGATGGCGTGGGCGATGAGCTGCTCGATGAGGTCCGAGTCGTTGACCATGCGCGACATCAACTGGCCGGTCTGCCGGTTCTCGTAGAACCGGAGCGACAGGCGCTGCAAGTGCCGGTAGATCTCGGATCGAACGTCGGCCACGACGTTCCAGCCGGCCACGTGGGCCATGTAGCTGCGCACGAACTGCAAGCCGGTGCGGGCCAGATAAATGGCCAGCGCCAGGAGCGCCAGCCGGGTAATGATGCCCATCGCTTCCGGCCCCGCCTCCGGGTCGGTCACGGTGGCAACCATGGTCCTGACCAACCAGGGCGCCAGCAACTGGATGCCCACCAACAGGAGCATGCTGGCCACGGTCGCTGCCAGCGGCACCTTGTATTTCCGCGTATACTTGAACACAAACTCGAGGGACTTCACCGTCCTCTGCTGGCCTCCAATCATGAAATGCCCGCGGCAGGGATGGACTCCTGGCGCGTGCTCGCGCCCATGACAAAAGAGGGCGCGGCTGAATTATAGACAGGGTCCGGGCTTTGTCAAGCCACGTGACGGGCAGGGCCGCCCACCCTCACGGCACGCGACCGATCCTGATCCCAACCAGGTGGCCCGCCACCGTCCCGACCTTTTGCTTCACGTGGAACGACAGCGCCCCGTCCAGAACCTCGGCGTCGATGCCAACGACCTCACCGGTCTCGGCAATGGTATCGATGGTCTGCTGGATCGTGGTCCGCATCTGCCGGGCCGTCTCTGTATCGCGGGCGGCCAGCTCGGGCAGAATGGTTCCGCCGGGCAGGCGGCTGTAGAGAACCGGCACGCCCCACTCGAGATTGACCGCCTCGTCGGGCCCGGCTCCTGTCTCCCGGAGCATTGCCAGCCGGCCGAGGGTCATGGCTTCGTCGAGGGAGAGCCCGGCGGCCAGCGCGCCATAGAAGGACTGGCTGAAGCGGACGGCCATGGTATCGATGACTTCGTACTGCATGGTGACCGCAGCCGGGATTCCCCGGGCGGCCAGAGCACCGGCCACGCTGTCCCATGGATACCGTTCGCTGCGCAGGCCAGAGTAGCAGGCGCCCAAGACCGCCAGCCGTACGGCAGCCTGCTGCAGGAGCCTGGCCAGATCATCGGCCCGCACCTCGGCCTGGCTGTTCGCTGCCTTGTCACCGACGAAAAAGAGGACACCCTCCTCGCGCATTGCGTCCCGGTTGAAGGGGTCCGCCGTGGCCCTGGCGGTGCCGTGGCCGATAAAGTGAAAGATGGTGGCCGAGCCCACCCCGCGCAGGACGTCGGCCACCTCCAGGGGCGTGGCGCCCATGAGCACCGGCTCGGGGCTGACGCGCACCCCCTCCACGTTCAGGCTCCCCAGGGCATCGCGGATGATCTGCACCTCTCGCTCCAACTGCAGGGGCAGTTGCTCCCTGGGAGAGGCAGCAGCCACGACCATGGGCAGCCGGGCGGGGACAGCGCCCGGGGCAGAGCCGGGCAGCACCGGATGGGCGAACGGCAAGGGCTCGTGGCGCACGATGGACACCCGCGGCTCCAGGGCCAGGAACCCCCGCAACGACGGGGGCCCGCCGAGGGGATCAAAGTAGGCATACTCCCAGGGCCAGCGCTTCAGTTCGTGACCGGCGATGATGAGCCGCAGCCGCACGCCCCCTTCGTTCCCTGCCCGTTTGAGCGCCTCTTCGAACAGCTTGCGGACCTCCCCCTCGGGCAGCAGCCAGTTGGCCAGGCCCTGGCCCAGAGCCACGAGCTGCCGCCAGGTGACGCTCTTGGCCGCCAGGAAGGGGAGCAGGTCGGCCGGGGGTCCATCGCCGGCCGGCACGGTAATGGGCATCATCGACTCGCCCACCTCGGGCGTCGGAAGCAGGGCCACCTGGCAGCCACCCTGCCCATTGGGAGCCGGCGCAAGGTAGAGCTTGAAGTCGATGTATTCTCGAGGCTTCATGGCACATCCCCCCTTTGCGCTGATTATAACATGCCCGAACCGGCCGGTCAACAGGCACGGAACCTGCCCTGGCGCTACGCGATGCGGTACAATAGGGGGCGCCCCTCGAGGAGGCGCAGGATATTCTCATAATCCTGCCGCCGGTCGGTCCGCCAGGCGTTGTCTTTCCAGCCGCCGGCCGCCACGTGGGGCGTGAGAAGCACGTTTGACTGCGGATCGCGAGCCAGGGGAAGCAGGGGATTGTCGGGACGAATCGGCTCCCACTCGAAGGTGTCGAGGGCAGCGCCCGCCAGGTGGCCGTCGCGCAGCGCCGCGGCCAGGGCCCCTTCGTCGACGACGCTGCCACTGCCGGCGCTGACGAAAAAGGCGCCGGGCTTCATAGCGGCCAGGAACCGGGCATCGATAAGCCCATCGGTCCCGGCCGAGTAGGGCAGGAGGTTGCACAGGAAGTCGCTTTCGGGCACGATCTGCTCCAGCGAGGCATACGAGATCCGCAGCTCTTCCTCGGCACCGGGCGGCAGGGGGCGCCGCTTGTGGTAGAGGATCCGCGCCGGAGCCAGGCCGCCCACGCGGCGGGCAAGCTCGGCGCCGATCTCGCCAAAGCCCAGGATGCCCACCGTGCTCTCGTACACCGCCTCGATGCCCTGGCGCAGCGACCAGTCGTAGGCAAAGGTGTCCTCGTCGGTACGCTGCGCCGGCAGGCCCCAGTCCCCCGCCTCATTGGCCACGGCGGCCAGCTCCTTCAGTCGCCGGGCCAGGGCCAGCATCTGCAACAGCACGTGCTCGGCAACCATGATGGCCGGCCGCACGGGCCATGCCGAGACGGCAACGCCCGCTGCCCGGGCCGCCACCAGGTCGATGTCGTACGTAAGAGAGCCGAGGCGCTGGATCAGGCGCAGCCTGGTCCCCACCGCCATCATCCCGGCGTCCACCGCTCCCGATCGCTCGCTGATCAAGAACTCGACCCCGGGCAAAAGGCGCAGCAACTCCTCCCGGGAGGGCCGGCGCACCATGGTGACGTCCAGTTCGGGTGGCGCGGCCTCCAGGGCAGCAGCCTGGTGTCGCTGGCCGCGGTCGGTGACAAAGAGCACGCGGTGTTTGCGCTGGCTGGCGTTCACGTTGCCGGTTCCCTCCATTGCTGATCCTGCAGCTTGCCGCCCCGGCAGGGCAAAGAAGCGGACGGCCGCACCAGAAAAAAGTGCCAGGCATACGAGATGCCTGGCACTAGATCGTTCGCCAGCCCTGCTACTACGAGGCTTCTATGCGCTGGCTTGTGCCAGCAAAAGCTCGACGATGGTTCGTTGTGCTGGCAGAGTCCCGCCCCTCGCTGTGATAGAGCTGTATCGACGGGGCGGGTGCCGGCCACACCTGCGACAAAGCTACGTTGGTGGCCGGCAGGCCGGCCATGGCTGCGATGGAGCTACGTTCAAGGCTGCAACGGACTGCTTGGGCCGGCCAGTGTGTGCCCCTCTAGAGCAAGGGCAGGAGCAGCATGACCACGATCAGGGCAATGACGACGAGGACTATGATGCCCACGGTCAGCCAGAGGCCCGAGCTGCTGCCCACACGTTCGGGGCGATTGTAAGGGTCGACTCGTTCGTCGACTCGCTCGGAACGATTGAGCGGGTCCACTCGATCTTGTACGCGATCGCCCATGCGATCGACGCGCTCGCCAACTCGCTCGCCAGCGCGCTCTATTCGCTCGCCCGTGCGGTCCACCGTTTCGCGGCCCTCGTCGACGAGGTCGTCGAGGCGTCCACGGCCCGCAACAGGCTCGTCGTGGCGCTCGTCCCTCGGCTCTAGCGTCTCTCTCTCCATGCGTTCCCGACGTTCAGCTTCGCGACGCTGCTCTCGGTCATAGTCTGTCATCTCATCACTCCCTTTCTGGTAGACGCGAACAACACCTGTGCCCACGTCGAACAACCAGTCATACTGCTAACAACAGGGTAACACAGGCTGCGAAGCATGTCTATGTATCCAGATACAGATATCGGATACATTTGGGGATATAGTTCTATATGGAAATGCCCGGGCTGGAGCCGTCAATCGAACGAGACCTGGATTCGCCGGACCTGCCCGTCCGCGATCCGCAGCCAGACCGGATTGGTGAAGCAGCAGAAGCCTTGACCCTGGGGACCGAGGCTCCGGGCCTGCAACCGGCAGTACCCCTGGCGGCCGTCCAGGTCCAACACAGCCCGGCCGCCGGCCTTGACCACCGTATGGCGCGGCTCTCGTCCTGTCTGGCCGTGCCAGTAGCTCACGATCTCGACCTCGCGCACGGGTCCAAACTCGCCCGTGGTATGAGAGGTGGCCCGCAGTGACACGGGTGCAGGCCCGCGCACCAACAACAGGTCCCCCAGATGCGCGACCCGGCCGTCCTGCTCCAGGCAAAACTCCACGAGGGGACCGTCGGTGGCCACGCAGGCGCCCTTTTTCAGGGCGGCCAGGATGCGGGCCACGGGCGGAACCCCGTCCTCCCCGCCTTCCGGCACGTACACCGCCGTTCGAGCGCGGCCCAGTGCATTGTCGTTGACCTCGAAACGGCGATAGTCCCACGCCCAGCCCACGTGATAGTTAAAGTCGCAGTGGGCGTCGCTGCCGGCGATGAGGACGGGCCGCCACGGCGGCAGCTCCTGGCGTGCAGGCCAGTTGCGCACCCCCCGCTGCAATTGCGGATCCCATCGTTCCGCGGCCCGTTGCCACAGCTTCTCGATGCGATCCTGGTCCGCCCGGGCCAGGGCGCCGGAATCGGTCCAGCGTGCAAAGGGATTGGTCGTCATGCCCGCCCTGGCCCGGCTACGGCCGTTCCAATACTGATAGCCCGTCAAGCGCGGATGGGCCAGGTCCTTGCGCGACCATCGGGCAGGGGGTACCTGGGCCGCGTCAAAGGGGTGCGCGGCAAAGGCCAGCGCTCCTTCCGGCAGCCGGGCCATCACCTCCTCCAGGGTCAGCACGGTGCCAAAGAGCCTGTCCGGGATGTCGGCACTGTAGCCGCGCCCCACCTCCACGATGACCTCCAATGCCCTGCGGGCCAGGACCATCTCGGTCGCGTTCGAGTCGGCGGGCAAGAAGGCGCCCTCAATCATGTCCTCCAGAGCGCCCAGGGCCAGCATGTGCAGCGGCCATCCCCCGGAGCCCAGGAGGGTGATCTCTTCGCCGAGGATCCAGCGCAAGTTCTCGTCCGAGACGGCTGGCGAAGCAACGTCGTCCACCAGGCGGTCCCAACGACGTCGCCCGCCGTGCCCGGCGTCCACCTCATCCAGGTCGGCGGAGTGGTCGGTGACGACGAGCCAGTCGAGCCCCACCGCCTGCCCCGCCCGACGCGCCTCCAGGACGGCGCCGCCAAACTCCTTCAGGTCGTTGGTGTAGGCCGAGTGATAGTGGGTATCGCCGTAGAACCAGTGCCGCGGCCCGCTGCCGCCGGCTGCCCGTCCCTGGGGCAGGCCCTCCCGGGCCAGCAGCACCTCCAGGTGAATCTCCACGTTGGCGGCCTCGTCGTAGGGGGCAAAACTGCCCAGGAAGAGACCCCGCAGGTGAACCTTCTGGCCGCGCACGGCTCCCTGCACCCTGGACAGGGGTACCGATGTGCCATGAACCCAGAAGTCCGAGAGGCTGAAACCCTGCTCGTCGACGCCCGGCAGGTCGGCGGGCAGCAGCACGGCCAGCTTGTGCCAGTTGCCACCGGGCAACAACTGCTCCACGCGCAGCATGTCCAGGCGCCACGGCCCCCGGCCCGGGGGTTGCAGGTTTGCGTCGCGCACGTGAAAAGAGACCGGGATACTGTCCTGGTCCGGCTCCAGGCGCCAGGGAGCATCGGCCCAGAACTCGGGCTGGTTCTGGAGGTGCATGGCACCCGACATCTTGGGCGCGGCGCCCTCGGGCGTCCGGCCCAGCCGCTCGAACTCTTCCCGCGGCAGGCCAAAGACGTTGGCGAAAAAGCGGGCGACCTGCCCCTTCTCCCCTCCGGTCTTGGTCGTGCGACCCATGGTACCTCCCTTCGCTCTTTGAACCAGGCGGCGACGACACCTCGCCCAGGATGATACGCCCGAGCCCTACAGAGCCTCAGGCAAAGATCTGCCCTTTCTTGTTCCCGGAGCGTCCCTCCAACTGCGGGTGCTGGGGATAGCCGGCCTCTTCGACGAGAAACGCCAGGCGGCTTTGCAACTGGCGGTAGGTCAGGGCATAGTTGGCCTCGCGAATGGCCTGCAGGGCAAAGTAGGTCATGGCGCCGTGGTACACTCCCCCGATGAAGGCATCGTAGGAGTATTCCTTGTCGGTGCAGCCGGTCAGCAGCACCTCCTTCATCTTGGACTCGGGATATTTGACCCTGCCCTTGGGCTTGGCCTTCCAGGGGTTCTCCAGCACCACGCCACGTCGCAGCGACGGGCTCAAGAAGCGCACGCGCCGGTCGTCGGGCGTCCGCAAGCCGGGGAGGATCTCACCCACGGCCACCCGGGTGACGGTCCCGGAGAAGCAAGAGTCCGAGATGATGGTCAGGCGCACGCCCTGGGGCAGATCGGCGAACAGCTCTCGCAGCTCGTCGTCGACCAGCAGGTTGTCGGCGCTGTCGTAGGGGCACAGGGCCTCGTCGTACATCGGCTCGTCGCCCGACGTGTCGGCGATGTAGGTGCCGTGGGAAGAGTTGGTAAAGACGAGGGTGTCGCCCTTGCCCGCGCCCGCCAACAGCGCCTTGAGGCAGTCCAGCATGTTGGCCTTGGTTGCCTCGGCATCCAGCAACAGCTTCACGTCTGGCTGAACAAAATCATAGTGGGCCACGAGAAGCTCCGCCCACGCCCGGGCGTCGTTGACGCAGCCGTTCAGGTCGCTGCCGTCGTAAGGATAATCGTTGATCCCAACACAGAGTGCCTTTTTCGCCATCGGTTCCTCCTGAATGGTCCTGCCCAGACCCGAACGGCCTGGAGCACTAGCGTGGTCGACGCTCAGCGGTCACACAGAAGTGCGGCGGGCCTGGGCCGCCAGGCACCGGTCCGGCCCGGCGGGGCACAGACGGTTCCCGGCGTCAAGCCCGGGAATGGTATGTGCGTGCTGCCCCGCCGCGGGGAATTATAGCAGAGTTGCAGATGGAAGTCAACAGGTTTTTGAAGCCCTTTGAAGGCGGCCGTGACTTGACGGTCGGCACGCTTTGACAGGCAGCCTGGTCCTGTGGCACAATAGACCGAGCCTGCCCGGAGGAAACATGCTCAAGACAACCAGATTCCTCGGTCTCGACTGCGTGCAACTGGAGAACGCCACTCTTTCCCTGCTGGTGACGCGCAGCACAGGCCCTCGCGTGCTCCGCCTACAAATCCACGGCCGGGAAAGCCTCTTTGCCGAGGTGCCCGACTTTACCCTCGAGCATCCCGGGGGTGGCCCCTTTCACGTCTGGGGCGGCCACAGGCTGTGGCACGCACCCGAGCTGGCCCGCCGTACCTACCTGCCCGACGAGGCGCCGCCCGAGATCGAGGAGGTGGAAGGCGGCCTGGTGGTCACCCAGCCGGCAGAGCCTGCCACCGGCCTGCAAAAGTCGATGCGCATCACGCTGCCCGGCGACGAGGCCGCCGTCGTCGTGGACCACGTCCTGACCAACCACGGGTTGTGGCCGGTCAAGACCGCGCCGTGGGCCATCACCCAGCTCAAGCTTGGGGGGGTGGCCATCCTCCCCCAGGGTGGGGGACCGGCCGGGGCGGGTGGCCTGCTGCCCAACCGCCAACTGGCACTCTGGCCCTACACCGACGTCCGCAGCCCGCACCTGGTCTGGGGCAACGACCACATCCTGGTGCACGCCACGTTGCGCGGCGGCGCCCTCAAGGTCGGATTTCCCAACCCCCGCGGCTGGCTGGCCTACCACCTGGGCGAGAGCCTATTCGTCAAGAGGGCGCGCTTTGAAGCGGGCAGGGAGTATTTCGACCTGGGCAGCTCCAGCGAGTGCTACTGCAACGACCGCTTTTTGGAGCTGGAGACCCTGGGGCCGGCCGGCATCGTCGAGCCGGAGTGCAGCGTCTGCCACCGGGAGGTGTGGCAGGTATTTGACCGGGTCTCTTTCACGGCCGAGGAAAGGGCCATCCAGGCCCTCATCGAGGCCTACGGCCTGGACGAAGAATCGCCCTTCTTGTAGCTCGGGCCGGCCCCAACACCCGATGCGGGGCCCGGCCGTCTATTTCAGGCGGGCCAGGATCCGGCTCGCCATCTGCTTCGGTGTCAGCTCGTAGTGCTCCAGCAGCTCGTCGGCGCTGCCCGACAGGCCAAAACGGTCGTCGACGCCGATGCGCAGCAGCGGGGGCATGATCCCCGCATCGCTCAAGCTCTCGGCCACGGCACTACCCAGCCCGCCCACGATCCAGTGCTCCTCCATCGTCACACACAGGCGCTTGCCCCGGGCCGGGCTCGCCATCTCGGCGGCGGAGAGGGGCTTGAGGGTCGGCACGTTGAGCACCGTGGCTTCTACCCCCTTGCGGGCCAGGAGGTCAGCCGTCTCCAGGGCCATGGCGGTCATGATACCCGTGGCATAGAGGACCGCGTCGCCGCCCTTGCGCATCTCCCGGGTCTCACCCAGCTGAAAGGCGGTGTCCTCTCCAAAGAGGACCGGCGTCGGGTAACGTCCCATGCGCAGGTAGACCGGGCCGGGAATGTCGGCGGCAGCCACGACTGCCTGGTAGGCTTCCGTAGCATCCGCCGGCACGATAACCGTCATGCCGGGCAACATGCGCGTCAGGGCCACGTCATCAAGGGATTGGTGCGTGGCGCCGTCGGGCCCCTGGGTCAGGCCCGCGCTGACGCCCACGATCTTGACGTTTGCCTGGCCGTAGGAAAGCTGCAGGCGGATCTGATCGTAGCAGCGGCCGGGGACAAACATGGCAAAGGAGCTGGCAAAGACGGTCATGCCGGTGGCGGCCATGCCCGCCGCCGTGGAGATCATGTCGGCCTCGGCGATGCCCATGTCAAAGAAACGCTCGGGGTGCGCCTGCCCAAAGGCATAGGTCTTGTTCGAGCGCTGCAGGTCCGAGTCCATGACCACCACTTCGGGCCGCTCCCGGCCGAGGGTCAGCAGGGCCTCGCCGTAGGCGTTCCGGGTTTCGACTCGGTCTCCCACTTTCCATTTCATCGTGCCACCTCCACCGCCTCAGCCCCGGGCGCCAGCAGGCGCATGGCCTCCTGCCACTGCTCTTCGCTGATGGGCGCGTTGTGAAACTGGAACTGGCCCTCCATGAAGGGTACGCCCTTGCCCTTCACGGTGTTGGCCACGATGGCCACCGGGCGACCCTTCACCTTTTCGGCCTCGTCCAGGGCGTTGCAGATCTGCCGCAGATCGTGCCCGTCTACGGTCATTGCCTCCCAGCCAAAGGCCCGCCACCGGTCGGTCAGGGGCTCCAGGGGCTTGGCCTCGTCGACCAGGCCCTGGCTCTTGAGCCGGTTGCGGTCCACGATGGCCACCAGGTTGTCCAGCCGCTGGGCGGCAGTGCCCATGGCCGCCTCCCAGACCTGTCCCTCGTGCAGCTCGCCGTCGCCCAGCAGGCAGTAGACGCGGATGGACAGGCCGCGAATGCGGGCCGCCATGGCAATGCCGTTGGCGAAGGAGAGGCCCTGACCCAGGGAGCCGGTGCAGGCCTCCAGCCCGGGCGTCATGCAGGCGTTGGGATGCCCCTGCAAGATGCTGCCCAGGCGCTTGAGCGTCGCCAGCGACTCCATGGGGATCACACCCAACCTTGCCAGCGCCGCGTATTGCGTCGGCACGGTATGTCCCTTGCTCATCACAAAGCGGTCGCGCTCGTCCCAGCGTGGATTCGCCGGGTCGTAGCGCATCTTGTAAAAGTAGAGGGCGGTGACCAGCTCCACAATGGACAAGGAGCCACCGAAGTGGTGGGCCTTGCCCGCGCCCATCATGCGCACCACCTGGTACCGCAGGTCGCGGGCGATGTCCTCCAGTTCGGCCAGCTTTTGGTCGTCGATCATCCTCGTGTCTCCCTTCTCAGTGTACCGCGGCCATCCCAGAAAAGCCTGCCGCATCACACCGGGAACAGCAGGATCTTGTGGGCCTCCAGGGCTTCCAGCTTCTCAAAGGCCTCCTGCCAGCGGGTGATGGGCCAGATCTCGCTCACCAGGGCCTCGGTCTCGATCTTTTTCTGGCGCATCAGCTCCAGGCAGGTCTCCCACGTGGTCCACGTGTGGGAAAAGGCCCCCTGATAGGTGATGACCTTGGCCACGATCTCGTCCATGGTGAGGTTGACGGGCTGCAGCGACCAGCCGACCTTGGTCACCTGGCCGTTGCGCCGCACCAGCTCCAGCGACTGCTTGATGGCCGGCGGGACGCCGGCGCAGTCGATGACCAGGTGCGCCCCCAGCCCATCGCCGATGCCGCTCAGAACCTCGGCCGGGTCCTGCTCCGTGACGTCAAGGGCGAGGTCCGCGCCCAGCTTCCTGGCCAGCTCCAGCCGTTTCCGATCGCGCGGGGTGCCGGTGACGATGAGGGTTCCGGCGCCCGCAAGGCGCGCGACCTGGAGGGCGAACAAGCCCACGGGCCCCGGGCCGATGACCACCACAGTGTCGCCCGGATTGACGTGGCTCTTTTCCGCCACGGCGTTGTAGGCCACGCAGATGGGCTCGGTCATGGCCGACGTCTCGTAGCCGACGCCCTGGGGCAGGTGGTGAAGCCTCTGATACCTGGCCTTCACGTACCGGGTAAAGGCCCCGTCCACGGCAAAGCCAAAGGCCCGGCGCTCGGGGCAAACGTTGTACGCTCCAGAGCGGCACAGGGCGCACACGCCGCACGTCTCGGCTGCCGTTTCGCAGGTGACGCGGTCTCCGACGGCAAAGCCCTCGACCCGCTCTCCGACCTGGACGACCTCGCCGGACCATTCGTGCCCCAGGACGACCGGGGGGCGGGCGAGGAGCGTGAGCTGGCCGTGATACATGTGCGGCTCGCTGCCGCAGATGCCGCAGTACTTGACCTCAACCAGGCACTCCTCGGGACCGATGGCCGGCACCGGCACGTCGCGCAGCTCGACGCACCGGTCCCCTTTGTCGTACAACACTACCGCTTTCATGGCGAATCCTTTCAGGCCGCCGTCCAGCCGCCGTCTACGTAGAGCGTCTGCCCGGTCACAAAATCAGAGGCACGGGAGGTGAGAAAGATGACTGCGCCAAAGAGATCCCAGATCTGGCCCACGCGGCCCATGGGGATGCGGCTCAACACCCATTCCCTGGTCTTGTCATCGTCGAGCATGTAGGCATTAAGGTCGGTCCGGATAAAGGTGGGGGCGATGGCATTGACGTTGATGCCCTGCTGCGCCCACTCGATGGCCAGCGACTTGGTCAGGAGGTTGATGGCGCCCTTGCTGGCGGGATAGGCCGGGTCGTTGGCCCGGCCCTGCAGGCCCCGCACCGACGACATATTCACGATCTTGTGCACGGCCGTCCCGCTCGCGGCCAGCATGGCCCTGCCGACCTCTTTGCAGCAGATGAATGTGCCCCGCAGGTTGACGTCAAGGATTTGCTGCCACTCTTCGACGGGGAACTCGACCGTCGGCTTCAGGCTCACAATGCCTGCCGAGTTGATGAGTATGTCGACGTGCCCCATCTCGTCCACCACGCGCCGGACCATCGCCTGGACGCTGGCCTCGTCCGTCACGTCGGCGGCGACGGGCAGGGCGCGGCGCCCCAGGGAGTGGATCTCCTCGGCTACAACCTCCAGGTCCGACAGGGTGCGGCTCACCGGGGCCACGTCGGCGCCCGCCGCAGCCAGGGCAAGGGCCATGCCGCGTCCCAGCCCCCGGCTGCCGCCCGTCACCACTGCCACCCGCCCCGTCAGGGAGAACATGGAGAGCACTCCTTCCAGCTTTTCCCGGGGAATCTGTTCCATCAATTACCTCCTGCCGATTTCTACTCAGGTCCTACGAACAAGATGCCGGGCAGTCGCCCGGCACCTTTGCCGTCGAATCTCTTGCCTGCAATCCGTCAGTCTTCCTCTTCCAGGAGGGCGACAGCGCGGATGGGCGAGCCACTGCCGCGCCGGATGCGCAGCGGGAAGCCCATGTAGCGAAAGCGCTTGCCGGCCACCGGCCGCAGGTCGCCCAGGTTCTCGGTGTTCAGCGTCTGCATCTCGCGGCAGACCTGGTGCGCGGGATAGCTCGTCGTTCCGGCGCGATCGTGGCTCGGCGCGTCCTGCCCGATGTTGACCACACCCTGGCCGTAGATGAACTCGGCGGCCTCGCGGCCCAGCCCGGGATACTCTGTCAGCCAGTCGGGCGTGCCCCACGTCCGCACGTAGTGGCCGGAATAGAGCAGCACCGTGTCGCCCTTCTTGATCTCCAGGCCGTGCCTGTCCAGGGCCTCCTTGATCATCTCTACCGTGTACTCGGTGCGGGGCGGGATGTGAGACAGATCGAGGCAGATCGCATCGGTGTAGAACCAATCCAGGGGCAGCTCGTCGATGGAGGGCGCCCCCGGAGTAGGATCGATGTGGCTGATCGAGTCGGTGTGCGTCGTGCCGTGGGTGCTCATTGCGATCTTTTCAGCCGTGTAGGAATAGTTCTCGGTAAAACGTCCCGATTTGACCGTCTCCTCGTGGGTCGCCACGACGTCGACGCGGGTTTCGGGATGACCGGGCCACACTGATGCCCCGGTATAGATCTCCTGGCTCAAGTCTATCAGCTTGAAGGCCATGCGTTCCTCACTTTCAACGTTTCCAGATGCTCCGGCCCCCGGCCCGGCCCTGTGGGCGTAGCGTGAGCCCTCGCCCAGGCCACGGCATCCTGTTGCCCCGGCGTGCCAGATGGGCCGCGCCGGTTGCCACGGGCTTGCAGTTCCCCCGTGGCGCGGCGCCATCCTGCCCGCGACGTCAAGAGGAGTGGTCCCGGCGGCCGCAGACGGCTTCAGGCCGTCTGGATGATCTCGAGCGATACACCATCCGGATCGAAAAAGTAGGTCCAGCGCCAGCCGGCCATGGGACCGGCCGGGATGGTGGCCGGCGGCGCCGTAAAGCGCACGCCGTGGTCCACCATGCGCCTGTACACCTCGTCTATGTTCTCCACCTGAAAGGCAATGTGCATGGCCCCCACGTCGTTGACCTGGCGGTCGTAGGGCCGCCCCCCGGCGGTGACGTATTCGATCAGCTCGACCCGCGAGTCGCCCGCTTTCAGGATAGCCAGCTTGACCTTGGCCCCGGCGATGCCCAGGGCCCGGGAGCGGTCATCCTGGCTGCGCTCGCTCTCCTCGGTAAAGAGCAGCTCCAGCCCCAGGAAGTCGCGATAGAACGCGATGGACCGCTCCAGGTTGCTGACGGTGATGCAGGTGTGATGGACGCCTCGGATCATGGTTCCCCCTCTGCCCGGCAACGGTTCAGGAGTGGGGACGGGGCACGGCTGCGCCCCGTCCTCGCTCCCCGGCTCGCCGTTGAGCCGTTCCGGGCGCGGTGCCGCCTGGTCTCAGGCAGCCTCCAGCGCTCTCAAGATGTCCTCGCGCGATACCGGATAGTGATCGAACCAGACGCCGATGGCATCATAGATGGCATGCGCAATGGCAGGCGGCGGCGCGTTGGTCGAGCCTTCCGAAAAGCCCTTGGCTCCCTTGACGCCGGCCGGATGAGGCACTTCGACAAAACCCCACTCCAGCTTTTCCGGATAGTCCTCGAACGTCGGCACGGCATAGTCCGACAGGTTGTTGGGCGCCCAGTCCGGATTGGGGTAGTAAGGGAAGGCGTTTTCGATGAGCGACGTCCCCATGCCACACTGGACGCCGCCGTTGATCTGCTGGCGAACAAGCAGCGGATTGACCGCCTTGCCGACTTCCCAGACCTGGGTCATGCTGAGGACTGCCACCTCGCCGGTCTCGGTATCGACTTCGACCTCGCAGGTGCAGCACCCGAAAGAGATGGCACCCACGGCGGGCATGGCCCCCGTCTCCAGATCGTGGGGATGGAACCTGTCGGGCTGCCAGGCGCCGGTGCCGACCAACAGCGCCGGGTCGGCACCCCCGCCAAAGGCCGCGGCCCCACCCACCTGTGCCAGGGTCAGGGACCGGTCGGGCACGCCCTTCACCGATACCTTGCCCTGGGAATACTCCAGGTCGTCGGGATTCGCCTCCAGCAGGTCGGCGGCGTACTCCTTGATCTTTTTCTGAAGGTCCTGGGCTGCGTTCTCTACCGCGTGGGGATCGATAAGCGTGACGCGGCTGGCAAAGCTGCCCAGGCTCAGCGGAGCAAAGTCGTCCGCAAAGTTGCTGGCAAAGACGTGCTCGATGGGCACTTCCATCAGGTCGGCGCAGAACTGGCGCAGGATGGTGGTCGAGCCCTGGCCGAGGTCGACGGCGCCCACCAGCAGAACCAGGGTGCCGTCGGGCTTGAGCTGGATCGCTGCATTGCTCGGATCGCCCGCACCCTTGTTGCCGGTGGGATGCAGAACGAGAGCCATTCCTTTACCTTTTTTCTTCATAGCCGTTACCTCCCACGTGAGCTCATGGCCAGGAGATGATCCGGCAACTGGACTCCGGACATCTCTGCCGTCGCCTTCATGGCTTCCAGGGCACCCGCTCCCCGGACCACGTACCGCGACGCACCGATGTCACCATCACGCCAGGCATTGATAAAGCGCAGCTCCCAGGGATCCATGCCCAGTGCCTGGGCGACCTTGTGCATCTGCAGCTCCATGGGGAACTGGCCATTCATGATGGTAAAGCCGCGCATGGAGCTGGAGCCGGGCTTGTTGGTCAGCACGCACTTGCCCTCGATGCGGATGTTGGGAATGTGGTACGGGCCACAAGCGAACATGCTACACTTCTCGACGCCGTAGGGCGAAAAGCCGCCGTAGGCGCCGGCATCGTGCCAGACATTGATATGGTTGGCCACGATGCGGCCGTCCTTCTTGAAGCCGGTCTTGTAGTCAAAGATGAACACACCGCGCTTGGTGGAGTAGAGCAGGTCTTCGCGCCGGTTCATGCGATACTTGACGGGCCGGCGGAACTTGAGCGCCGCCAGGCCGGCATGGTGATCGGCGTGGATGTGGTTCTTGCCGCCGAATCCGCCGCCCACGACGCCACCCACGTAGCGGATCCTGCTCATGGGCAGGTCAAAGATGGCCGCGAGCTGTCCCAACTGGAAGTAGAGGCACTGGCTGTGGGTGTGGATCACCAGGCGCTCGGCGCTGTCAAAGTAGGCAACCGAGACCATGGGCTCCATGGACGCGTGGTCCTGCTCGCCCGTCTCGTAATGCCCCTCAACGACGTCGTCGGCCTCTTTGAAGCCGGCATCCGCGTCGCCGATGTACATCACGCGGGTCGTGACCCCCGGAGCATACTCCCAGAGGTTGCTCTTGAGGCCGGGGCGCACCAGGGGAGCGTCGGGCTCCATGGCCTTGAACATGTCAAAGACCGGCTCCTGCTCCTCGATGTCCAGCTTGACCTTCTCGATGGCCTCCATACAGGTGTCTTCGTCGACGGCCACCACGACGGCCAGGACCTCGCCCTTGTAGCTGATGGCATCCTTCACCATCACCGGCTGGTCGCCACATGCTCCAAAGAGCTTGGCACCGGGAATGTCATCGTACGTGACAAAGCCGACTACGCCGGGTGTAGCCTTGGCGGCCGAAAAGTCCATCCCGCGCAGAATGCCCTTGTGGACGGGGCTGCGCACGGCCTTGGCGTAGAGCATGCCCGGGAGCACAAAGTCATCCACGAATTTGGTCACGCCTGTCACCTGGCCGAGACCGTCGTAGCGTGGCATTGCCATACCAACATATTCGGTCATTGTTCCTACTCCTTCTACTTGCCAGCAGCCACTGCCTGGATAGCTTCGATGACTTCTTCGTAGCTTCCGCAGCGACACAGGTTGCCCGCCATGTGCTCCCGAATCTCCTGGCGGGAAGGATTGGGATTGTGATCCAGCAATGCCTTGGCCGACATGAGCATGCCGGGGGTGCAAAAGCCACACTGAAAGGCACCGTGCTCGTGGAAGGCCTTTTGCAGAGGATGAAGTTCGCCGTCGGGGCTCAGGCCCTCGGTTGTCAGGACCTGTTTGCCCTGCACGGTCAAGGCGATGGTCAGGCAGGAGCGTGCCGGCTCACCGTCGATCAGGACGGTGCAACCACCGCAGTCGCCATCGTCGCAGCCACGCTTGGGGCTGGTCACACCCAGCTTTTCCCGCAGGACGTCCAGGAGTGTCTCGGTTGGGGTGACGACGATGTCCACCGGCGAGCCATTCAGGGTGAACGATAGAATCTGCTTCATGATCGGTTAGCCTCCTCGCTATCTCTGGATGCCGGCCGCCTGGGCCAGTGCCCGGGCGACGAGGGCCTTGCCGGCCTTCTGCCGGTACCAGGCGGTGGCTCGTTGATCGTCGATGGGGCTCGTCTCGGCGATGGCCTGGGCGGCGCATTCCTCGATGGCGGCCTGGTCGAGGGCCTTGCCCTTGATGAGCGCCTCGGCCTTTTTGCAGCGCAGGGGTATCGGGGCCATGGAGCCCATGACGATGCGCGCGTCCTGGCAGACTTTGCCGGCCATCACCAGTCGCACCGAGGCGGAGGCAATGGAGCAGGTTTGCGCTTTGCGAAGGCCCACCTTCTGGTAGGCAGTGTTGCCGGCAGCCAGCGGCACGCGCAGCTCGACGATGAGTTCATCGGGTTTGCGGACCGTCTTTTGCGGCCCGGTAAAGAACTCGGCCACGGGCACTACACGCTCACCCGCGGCACTGGCAAGGACGACTTCCGCGTCCATGACCATGAGGGGAGGCAGCAGGTCGCCGGCCGGCGAGCCGGTCCCCACGTTGCCGCCGATGGTGGCGGCGGTGCGGACAGCCGGGCTGCTGTGCTTCTTGATCGCCTGGAGTAGAACGCCAAACTTCTGGGCAATGACCTCGCTGGCCAGGAGATGCGCCAGGGTCGTGCCGGCACCAATGATCAGCTTGCCATTCTCCTCTTTGATATAGTCCAGAGCCAACCCGCCGATGTACAAAAGGGCGGAGGGCTTGATCTCGTAGTAGTTCAGCGCGGGAACGAGATCCGTGCCACCAGCCAGGACTGCCATCTTCTCGCCATGTTCCGCGAGGAGCCTGACCGCTTCGCCGATTTCTGTTGGAGCGAAATAGCCAACGTCTCTCATAGGGTATACCTCCCTTTTCTCCTTAAGCAGGGACTAGGTTCGACTCAGCACGAGGTCTTGCGGTTAAACGGACGTTTGCGGCCTCACCCCCTTTCTCCAGTCCACGGTCCTGGCGACCAGTTCCCCGGCACGATTCTCGCCCGGACTGGTTGCCGGCGAGTGGCAGGCAAGAACAGGCTCGTAGGATGGATTTCTCCACGACATTGATAACCGATAATCGATTGCGCGAGTGGATTCTACCACAGCCACCGGATGGTGTCAAATCGGAGCGGCGCGTGGTGAGGACATCGCTCCGGCGGCTCGCGGTTGACAGCCCGCGCCAAGTGGCGTACAATCGATTGGGTGCCGTCCTGCAGGGCAGGCTGAGGGCTTGCCCCGAACACGTGGGCAGCCTATCCAAGAACGGGACAGTGCGAGGAGGGACGCGATGAAAGCCGTCGTCAAGTATGCAGCGGGCGAGGGGAACGTCGAGCTCCGGGAGGTGGCCGAACCGGTGCCCGGCCCGAAACAGGTCAAGGTCGAGGTCAAAGCCGCCGGAGTGTGCGGCTCGGACCTGCACATCTACCACGACGAGATTGCCATTCCCGTGCACCCACCGGTGATCATGGGCCACGAGTTCGCCGGGGTCGTGGTCGCGGTGGGCGAGGGCGTGGAGGGCGTGCAACCCGGTGAACGGGTGACCTGCGAGACGACGGCCTGGTTCTGTGGCCGCTGCCTGGCCTGCCGCGCCGGGCACTATAACATGTGCGCCGAGCGCAAGGTCGTGGGCTATGCGGTTGACGGCTGCTTTGCTCGCTATTGTCTCGTCCACGAGAGACAGGTCCACCTCCTCCCCGAAGGCGTAGATTTTGTCGCCGGGGCCCTGACCGAGCCCCTGGCTTGCTGCGTTCACGCCGTGCTGGAGCTGACGTCCGTCACCGCCGGCGACCTGGTGGTCGTTGCCGGCCCGGGCTCCATCGGCTTGCTCTGCATGCAAATTGCCCGCGCAGCCGGCGCCACGGTCATCATCGCGGGCACGACGAGCGACGCCGAGCGGCTGGCCCTGGCAAAGCGCCTCGGCGCCAGCATGGCCGTCGATCTCACCAGCCAGGATCTGCCCCAGATCGTCGCCGGCCTGACCGCCGGACAGGGCGCCGACGTCTACTTCGAGTGCTCGGGCGCCCCTGCCGCCGCCCGCCAGGGGCTGACCCTCACCCGTCGGGGCGGCCAGTACACCCAGGTGGGTCTCTTTCCCGGGCCTTTTGAGCTGCCCTTTGACACCATCGCCTATAGGGAGCTGCGCGTCACCGGCTCCCTGGGGCAGCGCTCGAGCTCCTGGCGCCGCGGCCTGGCACTCCTGGGCCAGGGCCTGGTCGATACCCGCTCCCTGGTGAGCCATATCCTGCCCCTCGACTCCTGGCAGGAAGCCTTCCGCCTGGCCGAGTCTCGCCAGGGGCTCAAGATCGTCCTGGAGCCCTAGTCGATAAGCAGGCCGCCGTTGACGTCGACGATCTCGCCGGTGATAAAGCTCGCTTCGTCCGAGACGAGAAAGACGACCGCGCCGGCCACGTCCTCGGGCGTTCCCAGCCGGCCCAGGGGCGTGCGCAGGCGAAAGGCCTCGTTTTCCTCGTCCGAGGCCAGGTGGATCATGGGCGTATCGATGCGGCCGGGGGCCACCGCGTTGGCGGTGATGCCGTGGGGCCCCAGTTCCCGGGCAAGCTGCTTGGTCAGGCAGATAACGCCGGCCTTGGAGACGGCATAGTGCGCCCCCGACAGCGTGCCACCGCTCTTGCCCGCCGACGAGGCCATGCTCACGATGGAGCCGCTCCCCTGCCGCTTCATGGTCGGGATGACCGCCTGGCAGCACAGGAAGGCGCCCTTGAGGTTCACGGCCAGCACCCGATCCCACTGCTCCTCGCTGATGGCCTCAATGGGCAGCACCTCGTAGATCCCGGCATTGTTGACCAGGATGTCGATCCGGCCCCACCGTGCCAGAACCTGTCCGACGGCCTCCTGGATCTGCTCTTTGCGCGTAACGTCCACAGACAGGGCCAGCATCTCGCCACCCCGGGTGCGCCCCTGGCCCACCAGGTCGTCGAGCTGGATAAGGTCCAGGTCCAACGCCGCGACCCGTGCCCCTTCTCGGGCAAGGGCCACGGCGATGGCGCGTCCGATACCCCGCGCCGCGCCGGTGACGATGGCCACCCTGTCTTTCAGCCTCATGGCATCAGTCCTTGAGCAGGTGGTCGCGGCGATATTTCTCCGGAATGAACGGCGGCGCCACGGCCGAGACCACCTTCAGGATCTCGTCGCCGTCGTTGATCAACTGGTGCACGCTCTTGGGCGGGCAAAAGACCGTCGCGCCCGGCTCCAACGGCATCTCCTCGTCGTCGACGCGGATGCGGCCGCGGCCCTGAACGCAGTAAAAGACCTCTTCCTGATCCTCGTGGGCATGGGCATTGCTGGTAAAACCCGGGTCGACGGAGCTGGTTCCCAGCCAGAGGTACTTGCTGCCCATGTTCTCCGGCGTCACCAGGTGGCGGATCACGCGCTGGTTCGGAGGGCCGATGCGATCACCCTCTACGTCCTGCTCACGGATATAATGCATCTCGTTCCTCCTTTGAAGGATTTTGCCGGCCGAAACGGCGCCAGAAGTAAATCGATAATCGATTGCAACTTTATTATACTCCATGCCACCCTGCTGTCAAATCGGCTGCCCTGCCCTGCCGATAGCACATCCTTGACAAGGCCCGAAAAGCTGGTAAAATATTGGCTAGAATCGATAATCGTTTCTTGCCCGCCGCTCCACGTCATGCTGCAGTCGTCGGCGCCAGAAGCGACGGAGCGCCTCGAGGCGATTCGGCGCACAACTCAACTGGCCAAGGCCGGAAGATAGGATGAATGGGATGAACACCCAGCTAGACATTGAGACGGAAAACAAGCACGTTCCCCGCGTCGTGCTCAGCGACCGGGTGAAGCAATATATCGTCGAAGCCGTCCTCAGCGGCGAGCTAAAGCCAGGAGATCGCATCGTCGAGAATGCCATGGCCCGCCTCCTGGGTGTCAGCCAGGCACCCGTGCGCGAAGCCATCCGCGACCTGGTCCTCCTTGGCTTCCTGGAGACCGAGCCCTACAAGGGAACCTCTGTGCGCTCGTTTACCCCCGAAGAGCTGTGGGAGACGTACATGGTGCGCGCTGCCTTAGAAGCGCTGGCGACGCGCCTGGCAGCCACGCGGCTGACCGAGGACGACGCCGCCACCCTGCAGCGAATCCTCGATTCCATGATGGAAGCGGCTCGCAACCAGGATCGGAACCGCCTGGTGCAGTTGGACAACGCCTTTCACGAGGCCATCCTGAAGTTCTCCCGGAATCAGACCCTATACCAGTTGTGGAAGAGCCTCGAGTATGGAATCTGGAGCATTGTTACCTACCGCAAGTCGGACCTCGACCCCGAGTACCTGGCCGCCCGCCACGAAGAGCTTCTGGAAGCCCTCAAGAGCGGCGATCCAGAGCGGGCGACGCGCGTCATGCAGAACCACATCGAGGAAATGGGCAAGCCCCCCGAAGGCGGGGAATAGAGCCCTGAGGATGAACGATACAACAGCGCCGCGCTGCCGGGGCATAACAAAAGAACTCGCCAGGAGAAAGAGATGAGCCAAGAACGCTACGACGTGACCGTCATCGGCGGAGGACCGGGGGGCTACGTAGCCGCCATCCGCGCCGTACAGCTCGGCTTGAAAGTTGCCCTCGTGGAGAAGGAAAACCTGGGCGGTGTCTGCCTGAACTGGGGCTGCGTCCCCACCAAGGCGCTGCTGCGCAATGCCGAGGTCATTTCTCTCCTGGCCAAGGGCAAGGAGTTTGGCTTTCGCCTGGAAGGGGGCTTTCAGGCCGACTATGGCGCCGCCGTCGACCGCAGCCGCCAGGTTTCGGAGCGGCTGGTCAAGGGCGTCAGCGTCCTCATGCGCGACAACGACGTCGAGGTCGTGGAGGGCACTGCCTCGCTGCAGGCCGCCGGCGAGGCCCTGCGTGTGGACGTGGCCCTCAATGCCGGCGGCAGCCGCACCCTGGAGACGCGCAACGTGATCCTGGCCACCGGCGGCCGGGCCCGCTCCGTGCCCGGCATCGTGCCCGACGGCGAGCGAGTCCTGACCTACCGCGAGGCCATCGTCCTGCGCGACCTGCCCGCTTCGGCGGTCATTGTCGGCGCCGGTCCCATCGGCATGGAGTTTGCCCAGGTGTGGCAGTCCTACGGCTGCCAGGTCACCGTCGTGGAGATGCTGCCCCGCGCCCTGCCCCTGGAGGACGAGGAGGTCAGCAACGTCGTGACCCGTGGCTTCAAGCGACAAAAGGTCAAGTTGCTGACCGGCACCCGCCTGGAAGGACTGGAGATCACGGAGGGCGGGGTGCGCGTGCGCGCCTCGAACAAGAAGGGCGAGCAGATCCTCGAGGCCGAGCGGGTCCTCGTGGCCATCGGCATCCAGCCCAACAGCGAGAACCTGGGGCTGGAGGCCGCGGGCGTGCGCGTCGAGCGCGGCTTTGTGCAGGTGGACGACGCCATGCGCACCAACGTGCCGGGTGTGTACGCCATCGGCGACGTGACGGGCAAGCTGGCCCTGGCCCACGTCGCCTCGGCCCAGGGAATTGTCGCCGCCGAGTCCATCGCCGGCGTCGAGACCCGCCGTCTCAACTACGAGACCATGCCGCGCTGCACCTACTGCCAGCCACAAGTCGGCAGCTTTGGGCTCAGCGAGGCCCAGGCCGCCGAGCAAGGCTACGAGTTCAAGGTCGGCAAGTTCTTTTTCCTGGCCAACGGCAAGGCCCTGGCGCTGGACGAGCGGGACGGATTTGTCAAGATCATTGCCGAGGTGAACAGCGGCGAGATCCTGGGCGCCCACATGGTCGGCCCCGAGGTGACAGAGCTGCTGCCCGAGCTGGCGCTGGCCCGCACCTGGGAGCTGACCCCCGACGAGATTGCCCGCACGGTCCACGCCCATCCAACGCTGAGCGAAGCCGTGATGGAGGCAGCCCACGGGGTCTTTGGCAAGGCCATTCATGCCTGAGAACCCCGCCGGGGAAAAACTGGCCGCGAGCCAGCCCCCAGCGCCGGTTACCGGGGGNNCGCGGCCGGCAGCCGCCGGACCCTGCTGGGCATTTATATCGCCGTCTCTTTTCTGTACGGGCTGTGCCTGTACGTCTACATGCCGACGCTGCCCACCTACGTCCAGAGCAAGAGCCAGGACCTGGCGCAGGTGGGGGTCATCCTGGCCCAGTACGGTCTGTGGCAGGCCATCGTCCGCTGGCCCCTGGGCATGGCCGCCGACTGGGTAGGCCGGCGCAAGCCCTTTATCTTTGCCGGGCTGCTCATCGCTGCCGTGGCCGCCTGGATGACCGGCGCCGCCCAGGACGCCAACGGGTTGCTCGTCGGCCGGGCCCTCACCGGCGTGGCAGCCAGCACCTGGGTGCCCATGACCGTCCTCTTTAGCAGCCTCTTTCCACCGCGCGAGGCGGTGCGCGCCACATCGATCCTCACCGCCACGATCTCGGTGGGGCGCATGGTGGGCACCAGCAGCACGGGCACGCTGAACGGCATCGGCGGCTATCCCCTGGCCTTTTACGTCGCCGCCGGGGTCGCGGCTGCCGGGGCGCTCGTCCTGCTCCTTGCCCGCGAGACGCCCCACCCACCCCGGAGGCCCTCACTCCAGGCGGCGGGCCGCATCCTTACCCGCCGCGACGTGCTGCTGCCGTCGGTCCTATCGGCCGTGGGCCAGTACGCCACCTGGGCGGTGCCCTTTGGCTTTCTGCCCCTCGTCGCCGACCAGCTCGGCGCCACGCCCGTGGAGCAGAGCATGTTCCTCACCTTTAACATCGTCCTGGTCACGCTGGGCGGTCTTGCCGCGGCGGCGCTGGCCAACCGCATCGGCGCCGGCAGGATGGTGCGCGTCAGCTTTGTCCTCCTGGCCATCGGCATCGCCATCGGCGCCCTGGCCGGCTCCATCGCCGTGCTCTGGATCGCGCACCTGTTCATCGGCGTTGCCCTGGGCATCAGCTACCCGGTCCTCATGGGCCTGAGCATCCGCGAGGTGGGCGAGACCGAGCGCAGCACCGCCATGGGCCTGCACCAGGCCGTGTACGCCGCCGGCATGTTTGCCGGGCCCTGGCTGAGCGGCATCCTGGCCGACGCCATGGGCTTGCGGCCCATGCTGGGCGTCACCGCTTTTGCCTGCCTGGCCGTGGGCACGGTGCTGGCCGGCTGGTGCGACGACCGATAGCACCGCTCACGCGCGGCCAGAGGGGAAAGCGCCTCGTCGATCGAAAACGCCAGGCTCCAAGGCCCGCCTGCAACACTACTCGAGCGGGAATACCACCTGGGTCTGAAGCTCCTCCGGAGGCGTTGTCTGGGGATCGTTCAGGTAGAACTCGTACGCGACCCCCGTGGGCACGTATCCGTTTGCCTGCATCCACCCCTGGAGGCCTTCGTACGCAGCTCCCAGTTGATCGTAAGGTCCAACGTGCAGGCAAGAGGCTGCTTTCCCACCCGGAATCTCGCCGGCGAGGACGTTGCCACTTCCCTCCAGTCGCTGCTCAAAGGGGAAGCCGATCTCAAGGTCCAGGTCCTCCATGTCCATGTTGTAGTAGGCCACGAAGGGAGCGCCCATTGGCAGGACCCCCAACCGGCCGGCGTGCTGCATGATGGCACCATAGGCCTGTCCAATGACTTGCGGCAGGTTATCGGCCGGTGTGCGCGTGCGGACAGAGAGTGTAGGCTGCGCTGGGCGATCCAGCAGCTCGAAGCGATACGCCATGGTCAGGTCTCCTTATCGATCGGGATTACAGGCGATCATAGCACGCCCCTGAAATCAAGTCAACCCCACCGGGAACGGCGACCGGTGGCCCGCCCATATAGGACTCGGCGTGAGGCGAAACCCGCTTTCGGTATGAGCGGCGCGTCATTCACGCCAGACAGGAAGAGGGCCCGCGGCGGTCAATGGCCTCCGCAGGCCCTCTGTGGTTCACTTCTCCACCGGGCGCGGCGCGCCTGCGCCCGGTTCACCGCCCTACCAGGCGTCGGGCCCGTACTCGACGCTCTTGGTCCAGTCGGTCCGCTCCCGCCAATCGGGGTACGTGTAGCGGCCCATGTTCATGTCCGTCGGGTGCTCGTAGCGCGCCCCCGCGTACAGGACCACCGGGCGCAGGTCGATGCCCTTCTCCTTGGCCTTGCGGTTGACGATATACTCCAGGTAGGAGGGGTCCTCGTAGCAGTTGGCCCAGTTGTCGTGGTGCATGGGGATGACCACCTTGGCGTTCAAGGCCTCCGCGATGCGCCACAGGTCCCAGGGCGACATCTTGTCGGTGTAGCCCGGCGCGTTGTTGCCCATGTTCATCGTGCAGACGTCCACCTTGTACTTCTCGCCCACCATGCGGTAGCCGTTGTGATACAGGGTGTCGCCCAGGAAGGCCACGTTGCCACCCTCGGTGTTAAAGATAAAGCTGGTGGCCACCTCTTCGTAGGGCGCCGGCGTGTCAAAGCCCGTCTTGGTGGCAATGATGTCAAAGTTGGGCGCAAAGTCGACGCGCATGTCCTCGATCTCGATGTGCTCGCCCACCCGGGCCACGATCATGCGCTCCTCGGGAACGCCCATGTTCTTCATCATGCGCCGGGCCGCCTCGGGCGGCGCCACGAACTTGCAGTTGGTCGTCTGCAGGGCAGCGCTGATGGTGTAAAAGTCCATGTGGTCCTGGTGGTGGTGCGTAACAAACACCGCGTCCAGCCGCTCGAACTTCCAGGGGTCGATGACGTGGGGGTTGAGGCGCATCCACCACAGCTTGTCGGCGCCGCTGGTACGGCACACGCCGCAGTAGGATTCGTCGGTAAAGATGCTCGGTCCGGCATAGAGGTCCACGGTAAAGACGGCGCCGGCGCGGGACTTGAGCGCCCATGACGGCCCGCCAAAGTACCACATCGCCCCCGTGCCCGGCTTGACGTCAAAGTGGGCGATCTCGTAGTTGAGGAAGGTGCCCCACTCCGGAAAAACCTCCTGCAGCCAGATGTCACGCGACATCGGCCGCGGCTTGCCAATGGTGCCACCGTCCATGACACCCATTTCGTCGTACTTGACCACACGCTCGTCGCTCATTCGTTTCTTCCTCTCTATCTATTAGATTGCGAATTCACGGTTCCCAAAATCAAACGCCTACCAGCTCAGGATCGCGCCGGTGCTCGCCGACGTCACCATGCGGGCGTAGCGGGCCAGGTAGCCCGTCTGGACTCGCAGCGGGGGTGGGGTCCAGGCCGCCCGGCGGCGGTCCAGCTCCGCCTCGTCCACCTCCAGCGTCAGGGAGCGGTTGGGGATGTCGATCAGGATCGTGTCGCCCTCGGCCACCAGGGCGAGGGGCCCCCCGTCGGCCGCTTCGGGCGAGACGTGCCCGATGGAGGCGCCGCGGGTTACCCCCGAGAAGCGCCCGTCGGTGACGAGGGCCACTTCCTCACCCAGGCCCATGCCCTGGATGGAGGCGGTGGGGGCCAGCATCTCGCGCATGCCCGGTCCGCCCTTGGGCCCCTCGTAGCGGACCACGACGATATCGCCAGGCACGATGGCGCCGCCCAGGATGGCCTCCACGGCCTCCTCCTCCCGGTCAAAGACGCGAGCTCGGCCCCGCCGCTGGCGCATCTGCTCGGCCACGGCGACCTGCTTGACCACCGCCCCATCGGGCGCCAGGTTGCCGTACAGGATGGCGATCCCGCCCTGCTCGTGGATGGGCCGCTCAAAGGGGCGCACGATCTCCTCGTCGCGGACGACGGCCGACTGCAGGTTCTGGCCCAGGGTCTGCCCCGTGACCGTCAGCACGTCCAGGTCCACAAGCCCTCGCTCGGCCAGGCGCAGCATGACCCCCGGCACGCCGCCCGCCCGGTCCAGGTCGTCCAGGTGATGGGGCCCGGCGGGGCTCATGTTGACCAGGTGCGGCACCCGGTCGCTCACCTCCTGGAAGAGCTGCTGCGGGATCTGGATGCCTGCCTCGTGGGCGATGGCCGGCACGTGCAAGATCGTGTTGGTCGAGCAGCCCAGGGCCATGTCCACGGCGATGGCGTTCATGAGCGCCGCGCGGGTGGCTATCTGCCGCGGGCGAACGCCGGCGGCCAGGAGCTCCATGACCTTGATGCCTGCCGCCTTGGCCAGGCGCAGCCGGGCGGCGCTCACGGCCGGGATGGTGCCGTTGCCGGGCAAGGCCAGCCCCAGGGCCTCGGCCAGGCAGTTCATCGAGTTGGCGGTAAACATGCCGGCGCACGAGCCGCAGCCCGGGCAGCACGCCTCCTCCAACTCGACCATCTCTTCCTCGCTCATGGTGCCCGCCGCCACCTGGCCGACCCCCTCCCAGACGGTCATGAGGTCGGTCTCGCGACCCCGCCACTCGCCGGCCAGCATGGGGCCGCCGCTGAGCACCACCGACGGCACGTCCAGGCGAAGGGCAGCCATCATCATCGCCGGCGTGATCTTGTCACAGTTGGTGACCATCACCAGGGCGTCAAAGGGGTGGGCGCAGGCCATGACCTCCACCGAGTCGGCAATGAGCTCGCGGCTGGCCAGGACGTAGCGCATGCCGTCGTGGCCCATGGTCAGCCCGTCGCAGATGCCAATGGCCGGAAAGACCACCGGCGTGCCGCCGGCCATGGACACCCCCCGCACCACGGCCTCGACCAGGTCGTCCAGGTGCACGTGCCCGGGGATGATCTGGTTGTAGCTGCTGACCACCCCCACCATTGGCTGCTCCACCTCCCGCCGGGTGTAGCCCATGGAATAAAAGAGCGCCCGGTGCTGGGCCCGCTGCGGTCCCTTTTTCATCGCGTCGCTTCGCATGCTGTCATCCTCTCTGTTTCAGGTTCAACAAGCCCCGCGCCTCCTCCGGGCTCGCGGGCTCGCGGCCAGCCAGGCGGGCAATCTGCACGGCCCTGGCCACCAGGTCGCCGTTGCCGCGGGCCAGGGTCTTGTGCGCGGGGTCGACGTATACATTGTCCTCCAGGCCCACGCGGACGTGCCCGCCAAAGATCGCGCAGGCCATGGCCACGGGGAAGGAGAACGGCCCGACGCCAATGCCCTGCCAGGTGGACCCCGGAGGAATGGCGTGGATGTAGCTGTTCAGGACGTCCGAGTTAAAGCGCACGCCGCCCATCACCCCAAAGACGAAGGAAAAGTGCAACGGCGCCACGAGAAAGTCGTAATGTTCAAAGAAAAAGAGGGCATTGTGCACGTGCGAGATGGCGAAACACTCCAGCTCGGGCTTGATGCCATTCTGGTGCATGATGGTGCCAAACTCCAGCGTGGCCTCCAGGGGATTGTAGTAGGTTTTGTCGTGGATGATGCGCCCGTCCTTGTGGCTGACCGTGCAAAAGTTCATGGTGCCCGGGTTCAGCGACGCCAGCTCCGGCCGGTGCAGCTCTACGGGGCGCTTGCGCTCCGCCAGGGTGGATTCCAGGCTGACGCCCGTGCTGAGGTTCAGGAGCAGGCCCGTGTTCTCGCGCAGGGCCTGCACCACGTCGGCCATGAGCGCCGGCTCGGTCGTCGGCAGGCCCGTGGCCGGGTCGCGAAAGTGCACGTGGGCCACCGCCGCCCCCGCCTCCTCCGCCTGGCGCCCCTCGCGGGCAAACTCCTCCGGCGTGTAGGGCACCGCCGGGTTATGCTCCTTCATGGTCACGCTGCCCGACAGGGCAGCGGTTATGACAACCTTATCGGCCATCTTTCCTTCCCCCTTTGGTAGTTCGGAATGGTGGCTGCAGCACTAGCTCTCATGCACCTCGCGCCGCAGCTTGAGCTGGCGGATAAAGTACAGGTCGCGCTTGCGCAGGATCTCGTCCCGGTCGGCATCCTGATAGTCGTAGAACCCGGCCCCTGTCTTGATGCCCAGCTTGCCCTCCTCAATCAGCCGGTCAAAGAATTCGGGCGTGGTCTGCATGGCGCTCAGGGCAGGCAGCAGGTACTGGCCCACGCTGTGAAAGACGTCCAGCCCGCCCAGGTCGGCGGTCTCCAGGGGGCCGAGCCAGGGATAGCGAAAGCCGACGCCGTTCTTGAGGGTGCGGTCCACGTCCTCTACGCTGACCACGCCCTCGGCCACCAGGTGCAGCGCCTCGCGGAGCACGGCGTACTGCAGCCGGTTGCTGGCAAAGCCGGGCACGTCCTTCTTGACCATGACCGGCACCTTGCCCAGCTTTTCCGTGACCCGATAGATCGTCTCCGCCGTCTCGTCCGAGGTCTGCTCGCCGCGAATCACTTCCACCAGGGGCACGATCTCGGCCGGGTTGGCCCAATGCTGGCCCCCGACCCTCTCCGGGTGCCGGCAGGCGCGGGCGATAGACGTGATGCTCAGGCCCGAGGTGTTGGTCGCCAGGATGGTGTCGGCAGGGCACAGGTCCTCCATCTCCCGGAAGAGCGCCTGCTTGAGGTCCAGCTTTTCGGGGGCGGCCTCCAGCACAAACTGCACGCCCTTGAGCGCCACGGCCAGGTCGGGCGTGATCTCGATGCGCTCCCGGGCCTCCCGCGCCGCGCCGGCCTCGATCAGGCCTTCCTCGATAAACACCGCCTGGCTCTTCTTGATGCGCCCCAGCGCCCACTCGAGCTGCTCGGGCCGGACGTCGTACAGTGCCACCTCGTAACCCGCCTGGGCATAGCACAACGCCATCCCGGCGCCCATCGTGCCCGCGCCGATCATGGCCATGCGGCGAATATCTTCGAATGCTACCATACTTGCTCTCCTTCGCTTGTGATTACGATGTTAATCCTAGCAGCCGGCGGGCCAGCGATACCTTGCCCTCCAGGTCCGCCTGGCGCCCAATGACGATGCGCTGGGCCATGGGCGAGCCGGCGCCATGCATCGACTCGATAAGGTAGGCCACGGCCCCGGCGCCGGCCACCAGGTTCTCGATGAGACGCAGGACCTTGACCCGGTCGGCCGGGTCCCAGCCCGCGGCGGCGGCCAGATACTTTTGCACGTAGGGGCCCAGCTCCGGGTCATCCAGCTCCCGGGCCGAGGGCAGCGTGCCCAGCAGCCCCCCAGAAATATCTGTTGCCAGGCGCGCCAACTCGTACGGGAACCGGGTGACGTTCAGCTTGCAGACGTTGGCCAGGAGCAGGTCCACCAGGTAGTTGCCCGCCGCCGTGGCCTGGCCCCGGGCCGAGCAGGCGATGCCGCAGGCGAACATGGTCTCGTTGAGGTGGATCATCTCCACCAGCTTGTCGCGCACGTGGGAGGCGCGGTCGACGCCGTTCATGCGGGCCGCGAGGGCCGTGGCGCCGATGAGGACGTCGCCCACGCCCACCTTGCACCCGCCATAGCTCTGGCGGTGGTAGGCGGCAAAGCGCTCCACCAGGGCGCCGCTCCAGTCCACCTCGCCGTCCAGAAAGATGCGCTCGGCGGGCACGAACACGTCGTCAAAGACGACCAGCACCTCCTGCCCGCCAAAGAGGGGGTTGCCCACGTCGGGCAGGCCATCCTCCATCTTGCGCGTGTCGCTGGCCTGGCGTCCCAGGAGGTAGCGCAGGCCCGGGCTGTCGGTGGGCAGGGCAAAGCAGGTGGCCCACGCCTCCTCGCCCGGGCGCAGGGCCGCCGTGGGCATGACCAGGATCTCGTGGGAGTTGAGCAGTCCCGTCTGGTGGAATTTGGCCCCGCGCACCACCACTCCATCCGGCCTGCGCTCCATGACGCGCAGATAGAGATCGGGATCGGCCTGCTCCGACGGCCGCTTGCTCCGGTCGCCCTTGGGATCGGTCATGGCGCCGTCCACCACCAGGTCCTCCCGCTGCACCCACGCCCAGTAGTCGCAAAAGCGCCGGTGATAGTCGGTGCCGTGGGCCGCGTCGCACTCGTAGGTCACGCTGTACACGGCGTTGGCGGCGTCCATGCCCACGCAGCGCTGAAAGCAACAGCCGGTGAGGTTGCCGCAGTGGCGCTGCATCAGCACCTTTTTCACCAGGTCGTCGGCGCTGCGGTGCAGGTGCGTGAAGCGGTTGACCTCGCCACCCGTCAGCGACGAGTGGGCCCGAAACAGGTCGCGGGCCTCCGGTTCGTGGGCGCAGTCGTAGGTCACCGCCACGGCCCGCAGCGAGGGCCGCACCAGGGGATGACCGGCGGTGGACTGCGCCCCGCCACCCAGGACGTTGGCACGCAGGTCCAGGGCCTCGATGGAGGCCAGGTATTCGTCACCGGTTTTCAGTGCCATTGCGTCACCTCTCAATACGCCGGACCCCCCGGCTTGCCGGGGCTGGGATTGCTGCCCGCAACCCTGCCTCGACAAGTCGAGGACTCCTGGCCCCCACGCACGCGCCCCGGACTCCCGGGCTTGTGGTCAGGCCCACAGGTCGAGAGCGGCCTGCAGTTCGGGGTGCTCCCGGGCCTTTTCGGCCAGGGGCACGCCCTCCACGGCAGCGTCGATGGCCTGGCGCATGGCGCGGCCGCCGGCCGCCGCCCCGCCGGGATGCCCCTGGATGGCACCACCCACGCCCAACATCACGTCCAGGCCCACGTCCTCCACGATGCGCGGGGTGTTGCCGGGGTGGATTCCGCCGCCCACGCAGGGCAGAGTGGGCTTCAGGTCGAACAAGGGCATGGTCTGATTGTGAACAATCCGCAAGTACTTGTCCCGGAGCAGCGGGTAGCCGCTATAGACCGAGCCCAGGGCCCCCGCGTCGGCTCCGGCCAGCCGGGTCAGCTTGCCCAGGAGCAGCGGCGATGAGATGCCGGCCCGCGGGTTCTCGGTCAGGGTACCGGTGCCGGCATAGTGGCTCAGGATGGGAATCGTAACCGACGGGTCCTCAGCCACGGCCTGGACCATCCCCAGGCCGGCCGCCACGCCGTTGATCATGACCATGCCGGCCCCCAGTTCCTGGGCGCGCTGGGCATTCTCCACGATCCGCTCCGGGCGGTCGGTGATGTTGGGACAATAGACGGCCCGGTGCCCGATTTCCTGGTAGACCTGTTCCGCGGCGGCGGTGTAGGCGCGCACGCGCTCTAGCATGGGGCTAAAGGTCGTGTTGCCCAGCAGCTCGTCGTCCTTGATAATATCCACGCCGCCCCGGGCCGACTCGGCAAAAAACCTGGCGCCCACCTCGGGGCCAAAGCCGGTGCAGGGCTTGATCATGTTCAGCAGGATGGGCCGCCGCGGGATCCCCAGGGCGGTCCGCAGGCCCTCGATGCCGAACTTGGGCCCCCCAAAACCGGCGACAAAGCTGGGCGACAGGGCCAGGTCCACGAGCTTGAGCTGCGTGGCCGTCGAGACGTCGTTGCCCAGCAGGGTTGTCAGCAACATGGGGATCTGCGAGCCAAAGTTGACCTCGGGAAAGGCGATCTGGACGAAAAAGGAGCGCCGGCCCGCGGGCGGCGGATCGGGCGCCAGCTCCAGGGGCGGCACGTCATAGATGGCCACCACGCGCCCGGTGTGCCGCTCCTGCATCTCCGGGGTGATGCCCGGCACCGGCAGCCAGGTGCCGACGCTCTGGCCCACGGCAAAGGACGCCGCCTTGGCCACGATGTCCACGGCGGGGTCCGCCTCCAGGTAGTAGGTGGCAATGACATAGCGCTTGCCGGCCAGATCCTCGGGATAGGCGAACGTCGTGCTAAACATGGTCCCCCAGGCCTCCAAACTCCATGGCCGCGTCGGCCATGGCCAGGATGTTCTCCGGCGGCACGTCTTCCTGGACGTTGTGCACGGGCGCCAGGACGTAGCCGCCGCCCGGGCCCAGGTCGGCGATGCGCTGCCGCACCTCGGCCCGCACCTCCTCGGGTGTGCCCCGGGGGAGGACACGCTGCGTGTCGATGGCCCCCCAGAAGCTCATCCGCTCCCCGAATTCGGCCTTCAGGGCCGCCGTGTCCATGCCCGCCGATGAAACCTGCACCGGGTTGAGGGCATCGACGCCAATCTCGACAAATTCGTTTACCAGTGAGCGCACGGCGCCGCAGCAGTGGTAGAGCACCCGGGCGTCGGAGCGTTCTTTGACGCAGCACACCATCTGCTCGTGGCGGGGCTTGAAGAGGCGCCGGTAGCGCGCCAGGTCCACCATGGGCCGGTCGTGAAAGGCCACGTCGTCGGCCAGGGCGACGACGTCGACGTAGGGCCCCACCTCTTCCAGGACGGACGCGCAGAGCGCCATCCACCAGGCCAGGGCGCCGTCCATCAGGGCATCCAGGAACTCGGGGTTGAGGACAATGTCCATGAGCCACTGCTCGTAGCCCCGCAGGTACTGGCTGAGGTGGACAAAGCCCACTGGCATGGACAGGACGACGGCGTACTCGCCCTCCTCGTGGAGCCGCCGAGCCGCGTCGCGCAAGCCCCGTACGCGCCCCGGATTGTAGGGATCGGGCCAGGGATAGGTCGCCAGCTCGTTGAGGCCCGCCTCGCACAGGGGGTTGCCCAGGGGGGCATAATGCCCGTCGCCCGCCCGGCGCCAGACCACGCCAAATTCGTCGCGGAACGAACCGTCGTCAAAATAGACGTCCTGCCAGCCGTCGGGGCTGCCCACCAGGAGCGGCCGGGTGTCGGCGGCCAGCCGCCGCGCCACGGCCTCGTCCAGCAGGGCGCTGCGCGATTTTCGCTTCATGTAGGCCGTCTCACCGCCCACGCCCAGGCCGGCCTTCAGCCGCTCGTAGGCCTGCCCGATGACCGTGCTGAAGGAAGTGCCTCCCACGTCGATGGGCACCCGGTCGGGCCCCTGGCGATCGACCGCCGCCAGCACCCGCTCCCGCGGGCTCATGGTCGCCCTCACCGCGCCGTCCCCCTACCCCTGAGCCGGCCCGCGCTGCACGGCCCGCAGCCGGAGAAATGCCTGGACCACGGCCTCGGCAAAGGAGGCATCGTTGATGTGCGCGTCCAGCGAAATCAGCTCCACGTCGGGGAGCAGCATCTCTTCCATGGCCGTCGCAAAGGCCCGGTTGGCAGGCTCGTCCCACAACACCTGGCCGCGGCGGTTCAACATGCTGTAGCCCTGCTCGGGGATGAGCACCGCCCGCGGTCCCTGCCCGGCGTTCAGCCGCTCGGCGATCCAGCGGCCCACGGCCGCCATCTCCTCGGCGGTGGCCCGCACGTGGGTGTGGGTCGGCGTGTGCTGGACGCAGGCCCGCGCCCGCAGATCCTCGGGCAGCTCCTCGGGGCAGCCGTGAAGCCGGATGTCGGTGGCGCCGGGGACCACCACCTGGGGGATGCCCATCTGCCCGGCGGCCTCCAGGCGGCCGGGCATGGCCGGCATCAGCCCGCCAAAGAGCAAGTCGGTGACCTCGTGGGGTGAATAGTCGACGACGCCCTTGATGGCGCCGTCGTGTACCAGCTCCTCCATCGCCTGGCCGCCGATGCCGTTGCAGTGAAAGGCAATCACCTCGAAACCCAGGGCCTCCAGCCGCTCCTTGACGGCCATGACACCCGGCGTGGTGATGCCCGCCTGGGTGATGGCCACCAGCTCGCCATCGCCACGCTCCGCTTCGGCTCCCACCTCGGCCATGGCCGTGACCGCCGCGGCCGCCTGGGCCAGGATGCGCCTGGTCACCCGGTTGAGCCCCAGGATATCGGCTACCGAGTGGATCATGGCCACGTCCTTGGTGCCCACGTAGGGACCAAAGGTGGTCTGGCCGCAGGCCACGGTGGAGACCATGACCTTGGGCAGGCCCACGGGCAGGGCGCGCATGGCGGCTGTGGCCATGGCCGTCCCCTGGGCACCACCCACGGCGACAATGCCGTCCACCCGGCCCTCGGCGTGCAGCCGGCGGACGACCTGCACCAGGCCGTCGATCATGGCCCGCTGGCAGAGCTGCCGGTCGCCGCTGGCCACCAGGGCAGCCAGCTCGTGCTCGCCCGCCCGGGCCACCGCCTCGCGGCCGACGTCCGCCGGGATGGCCGGCGCGCCCAGGATGCCGGGGTCGATGACCAGGGGCGAGTGGCCGCGCCTGGCCACCTCCTCCTGCAAGAAGCCCACCTCAGGCCCCTTGGTGTCCAGCGTGCCGATGACGACAATGTTCATGGCAATCCTCCCTGTTCCCTCGTCACGCCCTCACGCCCCGTCCCATGGAGGCCAGGGCGTCCTGGGCGGTCCTGCCCTCGTGCAGCACCTGCTTCAGGGCGCCCACCAGCGCGGGTCCGTCGCCGCTCTGCCAGATGTTGCGCCCGAAGGTGATGCCTGCCGCCCCGGCCTGGACCACTCCCTCGGCCATGCGGAGCACATCGGCGTCCGACTCCAGGCGAGGACCGCCGGCGGCGACTACCAGCGCGGGCGCCGCCACCTCGACCACCCGGGCAAAGGACTCGGCCGACCCTGTGTAAAAGGTCTTGACCACGTCCACCCCCAGCTCCATGGCCAGGCGGGCGGCATAGGACACGCGCTCCACGCTGTACACCTCGTCGCGGGGCACGAGGGGGCCGTTGGGGTAGGAATGCACGATGACGGGCATCCCTGCCCGTTCCGCCTCGCGCACCAGGGCGCCCAGGTTGGCCACCAGGGCGGCTTGCTCCTCGCTGCCCACCGTCAGGGCCATGGCCACGGCGTCGGCGCCCAGGCGCACGGCGTCCTCGACCGCGGCGACCCATACGTCGCACGCCGGATGATAGGGCGACAGCGTCGTCGATTTCAGGATGAGTGCCACCCACCCGGCGTAGGGCCGGAAACAGCGCTCGGCCACACCCCTCATCATGACCATGGCGTCGGGTCCGGCACTCGCCATGCGGTCCAGTGTCCGGCCGATCTGCTCCAGGCCGGCCAGCACTCCGTAGCTGGGCGCATGGTCGACGGCCACGGTCAGGATGCGGCCCGAGACCGGGTTCTTCAGCCTCTGCAAACGGATCTCTTTGCCCAACACGTTGCCAGATCCTCCCAATTGTCCTCGTTCAGCCCACCGAGCACACGGCCCGCCGCAGGCCTGGGTGCTGCGCTCCTCCGAACCGCCTGTAGGCCAGGCTGGCGGCCAGGAGCGCCCGGTAGTTCTCCACCGGCATAAAGTCGGGGATCGAGTTGCTGGAGCCCAGCAGCCAGCCGCCTCCCGGCGCCAGGGCCGCGACCTTTTGCCGCACCTCGGCCTCCACGTCGGCCGGCGTCCCGGCGCACAGCGTGTTCTTCAGGTCGACGTTGCCCGCCACGGCGATGCGCCCGCCCCACTGGCGTTTGACGGCCACGATGTCGTTCATCGGCGGCTCGAAGGGGTGGATGGCGTCAAAGCCACAGTCCACCAGGTCGGGCAGCAGGCGGGTCAGATCGCCGTCGCTGTGGAGGCCCACGGGAAGCCCTGCGGCGTGGCAGCGCGCCACGATGCGGACGTACCAGGGATAGACAATGCGGCGATAGACCCGCGGGGAGACCACGGGGCCGCTGTTGTAACACAGGTCGTCGGGCAGCCAGATGGCGCCCACGCAGTCGTGCTGCAGCAGGATCTCGAGCACGGCGAGCTGGCTGGCGCCCAGCCAGTCCAGCACGTCGCCAACCAGGTCGGGCTCGTCGGCCAGTTTCAGGCAAAAGTTCTCGAAGCCCATGAGCTGCCAGGCGCCCATGAACAGGTACCCCAACTGCACCAGCACCTTCATCCCGGCGGGCAACAGGCTGGCCAGGGAGCGCAGGTGCTCCTCCAGGTCGGCATAGTCGCCGTAGCCGCCCAGCTCGTGGGGCGCGGGCCACGGAAACGACCGGAAGTCGTCCCGGTCGGCGATGAGGGCGCCCTCCTCCGACACCCAGCCGCCCCGGCACCTGTCCTGACAGCAGACGGTGTCGGGAGGGCCGGACTTCTGGCGGGCGTCCTTCCACGCGGCCACGGCCGGGTGGTAGCCACGCACGACGCTACGCACCCCGGCGCGGATGGAGACGAAATCGTAGCCCGCCGCTTGCCAGAAGGCGACCTCGTCGGCCAGGCCGGCGATGGGCCGGCCCAGGATGGCCTCCCGGTGCTTGCGATGCACCGACAGCTCGAACAGCGGCACCCGGTCGCCCTCACCCTGCCGGAGCATGGCGCGGCGAACCCGCCGAAAGTCGGGCGGGCCGGGATCGGGGACCCCGGGGGCGACGACTGGAGAGATCACAGGGACTGGCACGGGCTCTACCCGGCGCTCTGCCACCGGGCGGCGATGGCCCGGGGTGCCTGGCCCCGGCACAGGCCCTCCAGGGCCGCCGCCACCATGGCCGCGAAATCCGGATCGTTGATGTGCAGGTCGGCCACGACGACGGGGATCTCGGGCCGGAGCGCGGTGCAGAATTCGTCGATGACCGCCCGGTTGCCCTCGGGCACGTAGAGGGGCAGGCCCGCCTTGTTCTGCATGGAAAAGCCCTGCGCGGGCAAGAGCACGATGGCGGGGCCCAGGGCGCGGTTCAGGCGCTCGATCATCTCCCGGGCAGCAGCCACCATCTCGTCCGGGGTAGGCGCGAAGCAGGTCATCTGCTTGTTGTGCACCACCCGCGCCCGGTCGCTGTACTTTTCCGGGGCCTTTTCCACCGATTCGAAGAGCAGGTAGTCGCTCCCCCCGGCCGACACCACGGCCGGCAGGGCCACCCGGGTGAGCACTTCCATGCGGTTCGGGGCCCCCGCCAGCCCGCCGTGCTGCTGGTCGATGACCTCGTGGGTGCTCAGATCGACGAGCCCCACGAACTCGCCCTGTTCGATCAACTGCTCCATGGCCGGGCCGCTGGTGCCGTTGGCGTGAAAAGGCACCACGTCGTAGCCGAGGCCCTCCAGCGTGGCCTTGACGCGCATCACGCAGGGAGTGGTGATGCCGAGCATGGTGATGGCCACCGTGGGCCGCGTCGACCGGCCCTCTGGCTCCAGCCGGAGGGCCATGCCGGCGATGGCGTTGGCCGCGTTTCTCAGGATCGGCCGGCTGATGGCGTTCAGGCCCAGGACGTCGGTGATGGAGTGCATCATGCAGATGTCCTTGGTGCCCACGTAGGGTCCGAACTGGAAGTTGCCACTGGCCACCGTGGAGAGCATGAGCTTGGGGATGCCCACGGGCAGGGCGCGCATGGCCGCGGTGCCGATGGACGTCCCCTGCCCTCCGCCGATGCTCACGATGCCGTGCAGCCGGCCCTGGGCCAGCAGATCCTGGACGATGGCGATGAGCCCGTCGATCTGCCGGGCGATGGCATAGCTCTTCTCACCTCGTTCCAGGAGCGCTTCCAGGGTGGTGCCCGCCGCCCGGGCCACGTCATAGCGACTCACGTCGGCCGGCACCAGGGCCTGGCCCAGAATACCAGGGTCGACGAGGATCGTCTCCAGGCCCCAGGCCGCTACGTGGTCGCGGAGGTAGGCCGCCTCTTCGCCCTTGGTGTCGAGGGTGGCGACGATCACGACCGTGCGCTTCGCATCGAGTTCCATGGCCCTGCTACCCTATATGCCCGAGAAATAGAACGGGGCTCCTGGCACAGGCTTGCGGCGCTCGCGCAGGGGCATGCCCTCATAGGGATAAACGGAATGGTCCATGACCGCCTCGTCGTGGCCCGGCAGGATGAAATCGGCGCGCCGGTCGATCTCTTCCATGCTGCGCCAGCCGTCGATCATGCTCACGAAGCGAGCCTGGCTCCAGTAGCGCCAGTGCTCGTCGAGGCGAGGCTCCAGGTTGGCATAGCGAAAGACGGCGTCGCCGCAGATGACGCCCGTTCCCACCGCCGTCTCGACCGCCACCGACTGGTGGCCGGGGGTATGGCCGGGCGTGGGAAAGACCGAAACGCCGGGCACGATCTCGGCCGGCCCTTCCACCAGCTCGAACTGGCAGCCGACAAAGGGCGCCTCGATGCCTAATTTGGGCGATTCGTAGGAGCGGTAGTAGAGGGGCAGGGGATTGTAGGCCCACTGGATCTCGGTGGCGTGGACCACGTAGCGCGCGTTGCGGAACTTTTTCATGTTGTGGGTGTGGTCCCAGTGCAGATGGGTAAAGATGCAGAGATCGATCTCGTCGGGATCGACACCCATCGCCCGCAGGGCGTCGGGGCTGTCCAGGCAGTCCTTCTTCTGGCAGTCGTGGTGATACCGGGTCGCACGCTCGGCGTCGGGCAGGCCTGTGTCGACCATGATCTTGTGCTCGCCGGCATCGACGTAAAAGCACAGCACCGGGATCTGGATCTTTTTCCCGGCCTCGCCTTTGAAAAACATGTAGGTGCCCAGGTCGGTCTGGCACCAACCGGTATTGATGGGATAGATTTTGTGCTCCGCTGACATTGCCGTCCTCCGTTGGAATGATGGTCGTTACGCGTCTTACGCCGCAGGTTCTCGGCCGCTCGACAGCAGCTCGGCGGCCTCGGGCCACAGGGCAGCGACGTAGGCATAACGGTCCGGCCGGATGCGAATATTGGCCCACACCACCGGCCGGTTGGTGGCGCTGAGGGCCACCCGCTCGATGAGCAGGATGGTCGAGCCCGCGGCCAGGCCCAGGATCTCGCAGTCCTCGGCGTTGGCCTCGACCATGGAAAAGTGCTCTTTCATCCCGGCAAAGACCGTGGCGTACTTGTTCTCCAGCAGCTTCTGGAAGGAATGGCGGGTGACGTCGTCGTGCTCCAGGCCGGGGCAGACTTCGAGGGGCATGTAGTTGATCTGGTTGGCCAGCGCCTCTTCGTTGACGTAGCGGGTGCGCACGTAGCGGTAGACGGGGCTGCCCTCCTCCACCTCCAGCTTTTCGGCCATTTCGGGGGTAGCAGGCACGACCTCGACCTGGCGCACCAGGGATCGGGGCTTGAGGCCCGATTCGGCCGTGTGGGTGAACACGCTGCTAAACCTGGCCTGGGTGGGGCCCAGCACCAGGTAGCCATCCTGCCCACCGGCGAGGGGCTTGACCAGGCCCTTGCGATGGGCGGCACCCAGGACGCGCTCCACGTCAGCCGCCGAGGCGTCGTATGCCCGGCAGAGCTGGCCCGGGCGCAGGGTCGAGCCGGGGGCATGGTCTCCCCGGACGATGGCTGCCTCCAACTGCTGCTGCAATGCGGTGGGAAAGCTGAGATTCAAGGTACCTCCCGTCAGCCCATCCTCGTTCCAACCGCCGAGAGGCGGGCATCGATGATCTTTTTCCAATCGGGATCGCCCCCGCGGCGCCTTTCCGGCCCGGCAGGGCTCCCATCCTCGGCGGGCTCGGCGGCGACGAGGGGCGGGCAGGTGCGCTGCTTGCGCACCGGGCGCAGGGCGCCCACCGCCGACAGCGTCCGGGCCAACTGCTCCAGGCTGGCCAGGTTGTTGACGGGCAAAAAGTCGTCGATGCAGGGCAAAGCCGTGGCCATGCCGCGCTGCACCGGCTGGTACTCGCCGGCGCCGATGAGGGGATTGAGCCACATCAGCCGGTAGGACGCCCGCTGCAAGCGAAAGATCTCCTTGGCCAGAATGTCCAGCTCGCCCCGGTCCCAGCCGTCGCTGATGACCAGCACCACGGCGCCATTGCCCAGGACGCGCCGTGCCCAGCGAAAGTTGAACTCGCGCAGCGCCTCGCCAATACGCGTGCCGCCCGACCAGTCGAGAACCAGGGAGCCTACCTCGTCCAGCGACTCGTCCATGTCCTTGTGGCGCAGGTGGCGGGTGATGCGCGTCAGCCGGGTGCCAAAGACAAAGGCCTCCACGGTGGTGTCCGTCAGGCCGTGGGTCAGGGCGTGGACAAAGTGGAGCAGCATGCGCGAGTAGCGCTCCATGGAGCCGCTGATGTCGCACAGGACGACGAGGGAACGGGGGCGCTGGACGCGCCGGCGAAAGGCCAGGTGGATGGGCTCGCCGCCGTGGCGCAGGTTGTCGCGGATGACGCGCCGCAGGTGCAGGCGGCCCTTGTTGCTGTTCCGCACCCGCCTGGTGCGCCTCTCGCCCAGTTTCCAGTCCAGGTTGGCGATGGCCTGCTTGGCCGCCTGGATCTCTTCCCACGACATCTCGGCAAAGTCCTTGCCTGCCAGGCGCAGCACCTCCTGGGGGCTGTAGACCATCATCGGTTGGCTGCCCGGCTCCTGCTCGTCCCCCTCGCCGGCCTCGCTGCCGGGCATCAGCCGCCCGTCCTTGCCTTCGTCGCCGGCCTCGCTTTCTCTGGTCGCAGCCTTGCCGGGCAGACGCAGCCGCCTGGCCCTGGCGTTGGGCAGGGGAGGCCCCTGCTTCTCTCCCTGGTCGTCACCCTGCCAGAAGACCTGAAACGCCTGCTCAAAAACCAGGAAATCCTCGCGGCGGTTGACGAGGAGGGCGCGGCAGGTGTGGTAGAAGTCAAACCGGTTGTCGATGGAGACGTGCTCCAATGCTTCCACGAGATCCAGCACCTGGCGGGTGCTGACCTCAACGCCCATGACGCGAAGCAGCTGGCCAAAGCGCAATAGATGGCCCAGGAGATAGCCGCCGCTGCCCGCGCCGGGCTGCAAACCGCCGTCCTTGGCCGCCATCTCTGGGTCCTCGCAGTCCACGTCCGGATCCCGACTCAACTCTACCCTGCACCCTTCCAGCACATCATCGCGCCTATGCGCACGAAACGGGCGGTGGCTGCAGCATCCTCTCCGTGGCCCGGGCCTGCGCGCTGGAGAGGATGCGCTCGACCTGCCCCTTGCGCACCGCCTCGAAATCGTCCTGGTACTTCAGGAGGAGCCCCAGCGTCTCTTCCACGACCGGAAGCTCCAGCTCCCGGGCGTCGAGGGTCACCAGGGCCTCGGCCCAGTCCAGCGTCTCGGCTACCCCCGGCAGCTTGTAAAGGTCGAGGCGTCGGAGCTCCTGCACAAAGTGCACGAGCTGCCCGGCCAGGAGCGCCGATGCCCCCGGCACCTTCAGGTTCACGATGGAGTACTCTTTTTCCAGGGTGGGATAGTCGATCCAGTGATAGATGCAGCGCCGCTTCAGGGCGTCGTGGATCTCGCGC
>MTKX01027484.1_pt1 | contig 127188 bp, 96 predicted proteins | sample 1042771 | NCBI WGS metagenome assembly MTKX01 (sample SAMN06212183, study PRJNA360534) | anaerobic digester metagenome | biome: Wastewater treatment plant; material: sludge; isolation source: anaerobic digester fed with sludge from wastewater treatment plant | place: Denmark: WWTP Randers ...
CCCTATCTCGACGGCAAACTACAGACCGCCCTCTTATGTTATCCAGATAAGTGAAACGCACCCTCTGGTTGCTGGGCAGTGATCACCCCAGCTGCCGCCCGATCGCCTCCATCACCTGCCAGGCAACGGCCCTGTCGCGCCCCTCCTGCCGCGCCGGCACCTCCGGCTCGAACGGCGGCCCGAAGGAGACGCGCACCCGGCCTCCGCTCTCCCGCACACCCACCGGCAGCACCGGCAGGCCGGCGCGCACCAGGTGGGCAATGAACTCGCCGGCGCCAGGCGGCGGGTCCACAGGCGCCGCGTCGCGTACGGCGGTCCCTTCCGGCGAGAGACCGAGCATCCCGCCCACCGAGACCAGCTCACGAGCCAGCCGCAGCGCCTGCCGGACGGCGCGGGCGCGCGCCTCCACCTCGCGCGGGTCGGGCGGCATGGGCGGCATCAGCACAAAGCCGTAGACGCGCCCGACACGCCGGAAGGCCCACCAAGTCGCTGGCGAGACGAAGCGGTCGCGCCATGTGCCGGGCGGGTAGCGCCACGCCGCCGCCATGACCCAGTGGATGTCGCGCGCGGCCCCCGGCACGCGACGCGCGGCCACGGCCGCGTTGATCGTGATGGTCAGCCACCAGGAGGGAAACCACTCCGGCGAGTAGTGGTTGCACGTCACCAGGCAGGGCGCCTGCGAAGGGACATTCTCCTGCCCTACAACCTCCATCGGAGGGCGCATCCCTGCCAGCGCCGCCTCCGCATCTCGGCTGAAGGAGCGCAGGCTCTGGCGCAGCACGGACAGGGCAAAGCCGGGCAGCATCCGGCGCGGGAGCCGGCAGCGCGGCACAGGCAGGGTGCTCATCTTCGCCCCAGTATACAATAGGCCAGGGCGATCCAAGAAGAGGCGCCAGTTGGGAGGAGCAGGACCGAGGCATGCTGCAAGGCCGCCTTCAGCCACCCAGTCCCCCGGCCGAAGCGATCCTCATGCGGATAGGCATCACACCGGCGATGGCTCGCCCCTTCCCCAGAAAAGCCGGTGGACAGGCAAGGGGCCCATGGCACATGCAGGCACGCCTGCGGATCACCGGCGGCCGGCAACAAGGTGCTCTTCCCGGTGGACCGCCGTGACCAGGCGGCAGCTGGGGCCCTACGCTGCACCACCCAATTGCTTTGCGATGGCCGAGGCGATGTGTCGAGCGTCTTCCGTGACTCCATAGATGATGCCCGACTTGCGGCTGCGCAGCCAAGGGAACCCAAGGAAGTACAACCCTCGCACAGGCGACACTCCCTCCTCGTGGAGTGGCCTGCCCTCTGCATCGAGGGCCGGGACGTGCAACCAGCTGAAATCGCCTCCCAGCCCGGTTGCCCAGATCACCGTGCCGATCCGGGCATCCTCCAGGCTGAGCATGTGCAGCGGCGAAGCGCACGCGGCCTGAGGGTCCGGTGCATCGGCGGGGTCGTCCTCGAGGGGCGGCGGAGCGATGCCGTTCTTTGCCAGGTAGGCGTCGATGGCCTCCTTCTGCTGCCGCGAGAACTGGTCTGCAAAGCGCACGTTGGCAGCCGCGTCATCGCCCAGGACTGCCATCCCGTCCTTCACATCCAGCAGGCGGCCGAGGATCACGACCCCCTGGCGCGCCAGGTGCTGCAGGCTGACGCTGTGGCCATAGCGCCCGACCCCAGAGGCCTGCGGCTGTGGGGCCCTGCTGACCGACTTGTCCTGAAGCCCGGCGTACGTGGCATCCAGGAACCCCATATTGATCCACCACTCCAGGATGTCGCGCCCCCGGTAGCGGCGAGGCACGCGCCCCACCCTGCTGGTGCTCAGGTACACGGTCCGGCCGGCCGACACGAGGTCCTCGGCGATCTGCACGCCCGACTGGCCACTTCCGACCACGAGGACCGACCCCTCCGGAAGCGCTCCCGGACTGTGGTACTCGGCTGTGTGGAGCTGCACGATCCCCTCCGGCACGTGGTCCCGGGCAGCAGGCATCTTGGGTGTGTGCTGGATTCCGGCAGCGACAACGACCGTGCGGCTCGTCAAAGGCTCCTGTGCCTGGCCGCCGGCTTCCGTCCGGACGACGAACCCCTCGTCGCCGTTAGCCCGCTCGACCGACACCACTGTGACGCCCGTCCGCACGGGGAGCCGCCAGTGCTCGACGTAGCTCCGAAGATAGGCAACGAACTCGTCTTGCGTCCAGAACCCATCGGGCTCCGGTCCGGCATAGGGGAGCCCTGGCAGGGCGTTCATAAAGTTCGGGGTGTTGAGCCGGAAGGAGTCCCAGCGCTGCTTCCGCCACGACTCGCCCACCTGTCCCTTCTCCAGGACCAGGTGCCGGCGGCCATCCCGAAGCAGGTAGTAACTCAGGCCGAGGCCCGCCTGCCCGGCGCCCACGACGACAGAATCCAATTGGTCCATGCTTACCTCCCCCTACTGGTACGTCCCCAGTCCGGTCGACAGGCCGCCCCGCCGGGGCAGCATCCCCAGAGAAGGACCCGCAGGGCGCCGGCGGCTCCTAGCAGTGTGCCCCGCAGTCCACCATCTCGGGTCGCCGCGCGGGCTCCGGCGTGGGCGCTCGCGACGACCTGCTCATCGCGCCCAACCACACCCCAGCCAGGACCACGGCCGCGCCCAGCACAAAGGTGACCGTCACGACTTCTCCCGTGAGCAGCGCGCTGAGAGTGACGGACACGACGGGAAACAGCACAGGCCCGTAGGCGGCCTTGCTGGCAGGCCAGCGCTCCAGGACAAGGAGCCAAAGGTAGTTCACCACCACCGTGCCGATGACGATGAGGTAGCCGAGAACTGCCGCAGTGCGGGCATCTGAGGGCAGGTGCCACTTTTCGCCGCTCAAGAGAGACAGGCCGGCCAGCAGCAGGGCGCCGACCGAAAAGGCGACTGCATTCGTGACCATAGGGCCCGACGACGGGAAGCGCTTGAAGAGGATAGCGCCCTCGGCCATGCTCACCGGGATCGCCGCCAGGACGAAAAGAACGGGGACTGTGATCCCACTGTTCAGCCCTCCTTCCACAATGAGGGCTATCCCTCCGGCCGCCACCAGGGCGCCGATGACCCTTCGCCACCTGAGCGGCTCCAGGCCATGAGCAGCCGCCAGCAGGACCGTCGGGAGCGGGACAAGGGCAAGGAATATGGACGCCATGCCCGCCTGCACATGCAGGAGGGCCCAGTAGACGAACGCAAAACTCACGCCAACGCCGACAACGCCGTAGAGCAGGCTCCCGGCCAGGGCGCGGCCCCGCGGCAGCTCCATCCGCCTCACCAGGACGATACCCCAGAAGATCAGGGCCGCCGCACCAAACCGGGCGGCAGCGCCCCAGAACGGCGGCAGCGCCAGGTTGCTGAATCGGATGGCAACGGCATTGCTCCCGGCCAGGAGCACGAACAGAACAAACGCGATCCACGCACCGCGTTCTGATGAGCCGACACGCAGACGGTCCTTCGAGAAGTCCCTGCCTCGCATCTATCCTCCCCCGGCGAACGGTTGATCCTTCACCGGTCTTTGGCACCGAAAAGCTGGACTAGCCCAGCATCTCAATCACGACACCCATTTGACTGAACGCCCGACGCTGTGGGCCCTGCCCTCGATTTGCTCAAGTCTACACCCGGCGTGACGATGTGTCAATAAGAGTCACGTTAATTATTTCAATAGGCTCAGCCGGTCTCAAGAAGAGGTACGCCGGGCCTGTGATGGCGGCGCGTCAAAGCCATGGCCTCAACACGGGCAGACATGCGGGGCCAATTCCTATTTCCGCACCTTGACTTCCCCGGCTTATTGTGGTATAATCATGACTGCTTCACATGGCGGTGGAGCCAGGGCCTACGACGTCCAGGGCCCGCATGGATTCCCGCACCGCAGCAACCCCGAGCCCCTTGGTCCGCTCTCGTGTAGAGCCGCGCTTGTCCGAGACTCCTCCTTCTGCATGGGCAGGGAACTCCCGGCACGCTGGGTCCCCGGCCCCTGGGAGGGGGATGTGGAGCTGCTGCCATGATCACCGGGACCGCCGGCCTGCAGATCCGGGTGCTGGGCCCTCCGGGCGTAGAGTGGGCCGGCCAGAGCTTGTCCATCCCGCGCCGGCGGGCGCGCGCGCTCCTGTACCGCCTCGCCGCCGGGCTGGTGCCCGTAGCCCGTGACGAGCTGTGCTTCCTCTTCTGGCCGGATGTGCCCGATTCGGCCGCACGGCGCAACCTGAGCCACCTTCTCACGCACCTCCGGTTGGCGCTGCCCGCCCCCGACTTGCTTCTCCTGTCGGCCGACCGCGTGGGGCTCGACGCGCAGTGCGTCTGGTCCGACGCGGTCGCCTTTCAGAGGGCATGCGGGCGCGTGCCTTACGAGCGCCGCTCCAACGCGGCGCTCCAGGGCGCAATCGACCTCTATCGCGGCCCCTTCGCGGCCGGCTTTTCGCTCGGCCAGTGCCCGGAGTTTGAGGGCTGGCTGCTGCTGGAGCGCCAGCGCCAGGAGTGGGTGTACCTCCAGGCACTTGCCGTGCTGGTCGACCGCTATGCGGCCCATGGCAAGCCAAGGGCGGCGATTGCGTTGGCCCGGCGTTACCTGGCGTGCGACGAGCTGGCGGAAGAGATGCACTGCCGCCTCATGGATCTCTACGACTCCGTCCACGACCGGCACGCCGCGCATCAGCAGTTCGAGCGACTGACCGTTGTGCTGGAGCGGGAGCTGGGCGCGAGTCCTCTCCCCGAGAGCCGCGCAGCCGACCAGGCCATCCTGGCCGGCCGGCCTGCCCTACCCGGCGCCGAACACTCCACTGCAGCCGCGCCGCCTCTCCGGCTCCCAGCCCATGGGCGCCGGGCTTGTAGCCAAGGTGTAGCCACCCGGCTGGTACGATCGAGGGCAGATAGGCAGCGGCGCTGCTGGCAATACCCCTCGCATGGATCCCTCTCGGGCGCGCTCAGCCGCGGAAAGGAGGTCTTGGCATTGCTGCGGCGCTCTGCTTGCCCACCGTCGCACCCGAGCCCAACCAGGATGCAGCCCGCCCGCCGAGTCGCCAGAGAAAGGAGTAAGACAATGTCCCTCAGTTTCTACACTCAGCCGCACCAGATGACCTTCGTGGACCCACTGGGCAATGTCACCAATGCCTGGGCACTGGCCCCGCTGACGCCCTACCAGGTCTTCTTTGTCATCCAGAACGACGGGTTGGTCCTCGAGCAGAACGTCCAGGTAGAGGTCACGCACAGTGCGTTTGGCATTGGGCTGCCGGGCGGAACGAGCTGTATCGTACAGCCTGCCCCGGTCGACGTCCCGCCAAAGGGGCCGGGTGGGAACGGGCTGGCCACGGTGGTCTTTGGGTTCAACACGCCCGAAGCCGGCCATGGCTGTCTCTACGCCAGTATCCTGCCGTCCGGCCCGGGCCTGCCCCAGAACACGGACATCGCGAACGTGCCGGCGGGCGCGACCTCCACGCTGAGCTTTCTGGTATTCAACACCCTGGCGGCGCCCAGGGCCATGACGCTCAAGCTCTCCGAAGTGGAAGCGCTGCCTGCAGGCGGCTACGGGCCGCCCGCCCCGCCCTGGAACCCGCAGATCGTCCCGCCGCCGGACATTCTCACAGACCATCCCTCCGCAATGGAGTGGACGCTGCACATGCCCGCCAATACCTGCCGGTCGGCCGGCCTGCAGGTCACGGTGCCGCCCGGCGCCGCACTCGCGCACACCTTTACGGTCGACGGCTTCGATGGGGCCCTGTTCATCAACTCGATCCAGCGGACGCTCACGCCGGTTCCGGCCGCTCAGTGGGTGCCACCCGATCCCTACGTCATAGGCACCTACCAGAGCCCGGACGTGCTGCTTTATACCCCCGCGGGCATCGAAGTACCTGTGGGCGGCGGCCCAGGGTTCTGGGATACCTCTCTCATCGCGGGTGTCGACCATGGCTTTGCCGCGCGCGTCCACAACGCTTCGACCAGCGCCGCAATCCACGTCGAGGTTCACTTCTGGGAGTTCTGGGGAGGCGTCGGCGCGGCCGGCACCCTCCTCTCGGTAGAGACCGTGTCGGTGCCGGCCCTCGGGGAGGCAATCGTCCACTCCGCAGTCCCCTTCCGCAGCGCTCCGTTCGGACAGCACAAGTGCGCGGTGGTCAGCATCTACGATGCGCTGGCCGGCACCTGTGCGAACGCATGGACCGCCGCGCACGTGCCCGACCCGGCGGCGGACTGGGCCCACAGCTGCTCGGCCTGGCGCAACTGCACGTCCCGGCTGATCCAGCTCATCGAGCCGTGGCACATCCTGCTGCAGCCCACCTTCCCGGGCAAGAAGCTCCCTCCGGTGGACATCGACGTCGTCGCCTTCCACGTGCCGCGGGAATGGGCCAAGCAGGAGACGGCCAGGGCCATGCGGGCGGATCTCGCAAAGCGCGGCGTGCCGAAGCAGATGCCGCTCTTCCTGGTTCCTGACCTGCGGGAGGCACTGCGGCCCATGCCCCTCAAGGCGATGGACTTGCGCTTCGACACCCAAGCGGAGGTGGAGCCGGTGGAGCCGCGCGCCATGGTTGCCGACCCGGCTGCGGCGGCCGGTTTCCGGATCAAACCGCTGGACCGCCGGCAGTACGCACCGGTCGATATCGTAGGGCGGGTGCCCGAGGGAGCCAAGGAGGGTGACGTGCTCCTGGTCGAGGTCACGGCCCACTATCCGGAGTCCGGGGAGGCGCCCGCGCGGGCGCTGCGCTACATGGAAATCCTGCACATCGGAAAGAAGTGAGCCGGGCTGCCCGCCCTGCAAAGTTAGCCGGAGGGGTTCGAGGAGATCGATGAGACCGTCTCGCTACAACCACATCTTCCGGGTGAACGGGAGGACGATTCTGGCCTACAACGCCATGACGACGGCCATGGTCACCCTCGACGAGCAGGAGCTCAGCCTCTGGAAAGAGTTCGTGGCGCATCCCCGTCCCGACTACTTTGAGGCACAGGGGTTGGACGAGTGGCGTGACCAGCTCCTGGAGGCGGGGCTGATCGTGCCCGACGATGACGACGAGATGCTGCGCCTTCAAGAGGCCCACCGCGAGATCGTGTCGGGCGTACGGCACCTGGGGCTGACGCTGCTGCCCACGCTGGACTGCAACTTTCGCTGCGGCTACTGCTTCAGCTACGCCCACAAGGCGCACATGAGCCCCCAGGTGCAGGACGCGCTGCTGCGCTTTGTTGAGGAGCGCCTGCCCGGCGCCGGCAGCCTGAGCATCCACTGGTTCGGCGGCGAGCCGACTCTCTGCCCAGACATCATCGAGGGCCTCGCGTCGCGTATCTCGGCATTGTGCGCTGCCCACGGGGCCGAGGTTATGCCAGGAGGCATCGTGACGAACGGATACCTTCTGGACGAGCGAATGGCCCGGCGCCTGGCGCAGGCAGGCGTTGCGAGCGCCCAGGTCACCCTGGACGGCGACCGCGAGACGCACGACGCTCGGCGGCGGCTGCGCAACGGCCGCGGAACCTTCGAGCGGATCCTCGACAACGTGGCAGCTTCCTGCGAGCTGCTCCGGATAACGATCCGCATCAACATCGATCGCGACAACGCTGCCACCGCCTGCCGGGCCTTCGATGCCCTATGCGCGAGGCGGCTGCAGGGCAAGGTACTGGTCGGCTTCGGGCACGTCAAGTCGTATACCAAGGCATGTGCCGATGCGGCCGGAAGCTGTCTGGCCGGCCACGAGTTTAGCGCCGTGGAGCTGGCGCTCACGAAGGAAGCGGTCCTGCGCGGCTTTGCCGGGGTACCCTACCCCGAGCTGAGGCCCGAGGGGCACTGCGGGGCGGACAAGGAGTCCGTCGTGGTCGTGGCGCCCGACGGCCTGCTCTTCAAGTGCTGGGCCGAAGCCTCGCTGGGCCAGGCAGCATCGGTGGGAAGCCTGCTGCAGCCGGACCCGTCGCCGCAGCAGGCTGCCAACCTCCGGCGCTACCTGGAATGGGACCCGGTTGCCGCGGAGCCCTGCCGGGGGTGCCGGCTGCTCCCGGTCTGCATGGGCGGCTGCCCCCACCTGCGCATGTTGCCGGGCGGGGAGCCCGATTGCTGCTCCTTCAAGCATGTCCTCCCGGACTTGCTGATGATGAACTACCTGGTGGAGGAGCAGCGGAACAACAGCGTCCCTGTGCAAGCAGGGCCGCACTGACCGGATGAAGGACCGGGCCTGGCCTCACCAACTGGGCCCGGCAGGGAGGGCGGGGAAACCTCGCAAGAAAGGAGAAAGACATGAAGACGGTCAAGGCCGCAAGGCGGCTCGCCAAAGGCGACATGCTCCGGGTTCGGTGCGACGATGTCACCCTTCGCACCAAGCCGTGCATCGTCCTGGAGATTGAGCCCTGCAAGAAACTGATGCTCCCCTGCAAGCCGTTCATGCTTCCGTGCAGGAGCCCGCTGGTCGAGGTGGAGACGCCGATCGACCACTGCAAGTTTGGCATCGAGTGCTACTTCAACCCGGAGCTCGTGGAGATCGATCCGGAGCTGTGGGTCACCCAACCGCTGGCCGAGGGCATGCGGATCAAGCTCAGCATCCAGTACACCTACGAGGTGGTCGCGGAAGAGGTAGCCGGGCTGGGCTAGCGCGGTATCGGGGCGTACGCGCGAGGCCGGCTCAAGGCGGCGCCCATCCGGTCGCCCGGCGGGAACCCGCCCTCCGCCGGGCGACCCTTCGGTGCCGGGCTCACAAACCTGTGACTGGGCCCTCCGACTGGGCCGTGTGCCTCATCAGCGGCTGGCACCGGCCCACCCGGACGAGACTCCGCGGGGTGAGCGCGCTCAGCCCGCCACCGCTCCGTTCACGATCCGTCCCGCGGCCATCTCGATCGTGCGCATCCCCGGCGAGACAAGCTGGCGCGTGTGCGTAACCAGCAGAAAAGCCAGTCCCAGGCCGGTGTGAAGATCGTGGAACAGCTCCATGATCTCCGCCTCGGTTCGCTCGTCCAGGTTGCTGGTGGGTTCGTCGGCCATCAGAACCTCCGGCCGGTTGATCAGCGAGCGGGCGATCACCACCCGCTGCTGCTGCCCCGCCGAAAGCTGGCGCGGGTAGGCAGCCAGCTTGTCCGCCAGCCCCACCCTCTCCAACAGCTCCCTCGCGCGCTCCATCCCCCCGGCTCCGTGCTCCTTCGCTCCGAGCGTCGTGGGCAGAAAGACGTTCTCCAGCACCGTCAGCGTGGGCAGCAGGCTCGGGAACTGGAAAACAAAGCCGATGCGCTGGTTGCGCAGGTGGGATTGCTCGGCATCGCTGAGCTTCCAAAGCTCGACGCCGTCGAAGGTAACCCGGCCCGCGGTGGGCCGCGTCAGGCCGGCTGCCAGGTTCAACAGCGTGGTCTTGCCCGATCCTGAGCGGCCGACGAGCGCGACCGACTCGCCCGCGCCAATCTCCAACGAGACACCGCTCACGGCGTGGACATCGTTCCCCTTTCCCAGGCGGTAGCTCTTGCTGACATTTTCCAGCTTGATCATGCTCGTCACTCCCGCATCGCGACCGCCGGGTCCTGCCGGCTGATCCGGATGGCCGGCAGCAGCGCGGCCAGAAAGACGGAGCCCATCGCCAGCAGAAGCCCCACCCCAACCTGGAGCACCAGGGAGCCGGGTGACGGCAGAAGGAAAGGCACGCCGAGCGAGCTCATGATCAGCCTCCGGAAGAGGTAGATCGCCAGCACGGCAAGGAAGACGCCCGCCGACGCGCCGCAGAAGGCAAGCAGGCTGGCCTCAGTCAGGAGCGAGCGCGCGACAAAGCGGCGCGTCGCCCCCAGCGCCCGCAGAACCCCCAGCTCGCGCCGCCGCTCGTTGGCCGCCATCAGGTAGACCATGCCGATGAGCGCGATCGCCAGCGGCCAGATCAGCGCCATGATGACCACGACCGTGTTCAGCAGGCTCTCGAGCTGCGTGCGCGACGACGAAAAGAGGTTGTCGCTCTGGATCGGATAGACCCCCGGCACGCTCCGGTAGATCTCGACTGCCAGCTCCTCGGTGGAAGCGCCCGGTCTGGCCCGCAGCAGCACGGCAGAGACCTGGCCTGGTGGGATGATGAGGGGCTCCTCGGCATACACCTCCGAGATGCGGGCCACCTCGCGCGCAGTATCCAGGGTGAGAAAGACGCTCTGGTCCAGGCCTGTGCCGGTTGGCTCCAGGTTCCCCTTCAGCTTGAGCAGGGCGCTGTAAACCAAGATACCGTCATCGCCTTCCGTGGCAAAGATATAGTCGCCGCCGATCACCTCGCCCAGCCCCAGGCCGGCCGGAAGCCGCTTCTGCAGCCAGGGCCGCACGGTAAAGTCGGTCTCGGGGTCATAGGCGATCATGAACATCTCCGAGACCGAGCAGCAGGATGCATTGAGCAGCGTCGAAAGGTAGACCTGCGGCGACGTGGCTTCCACTCCCGGGATGGCTGCCAGGATGCCCACGGTCTCCTCCGGCATCCAGAAGTGCGCCGGGGCGCCCATCAGCAGTGCTCCCTCAATATCGGCCTGGGCACCCTCCGGCACAACGACGATATCGGCGCCCAGCCGGTCGGCCGCCAGCTCCAGGCTGGTGGCGGCCCCCCGCAGGAGCAGGGTGGCAAAGAGGGCAAAGGCAGCCACCAGCAGGGCACACAGGGCCACAACCCAGCTGCGCAGCCCGTTGCCCGATATGTTCTTCCAGGCGAGCTGCAGCAGGCTCATACGGCGGTCGATGGCTCCTCTCGCGCAAGGATAAAGAGGATTGCGCTCGCGGCAATCGCCAGGATTCCGGCCGCGAGGATGACCGGCTTCATCGCCACGTTGCAGTACATCGAGGCGCTCCCGCAGGTCCCGATCAGCGTGGTGGCGAAGAGGATCGCCAGGATGCCGGACGCCGCGCCCACGATGGAGGCGAAGCGCTTGGTCTCGCGGCGGCGGCCCACCACCGCAAAGACGCCCGCCAGCCCCAGCGGAATGGCGGCGGCGATCTCAGCCCGCCCCGTCCAGTGGCACTTCATCGACACGGCCTTCCCCTGCGCGGTCGTCAGCACCTTGCCCTGCGACTCGCAGTCGGTAAAGCCCGGTACGATAGCCAGGACCAACGCCAACACGATCATCAACGCACCCATTACCTTGACCATGTCTCTCTCCTTTCAAGAATCAGTTTGAGCACCGGCGGTCACTCCCGCACGGTCATGACGCCTTCGTACCAATCATGAGGACAGCTAAAACGGTATTCGCCCGGCTCCAAGGGCGTAAAGTCGAGCACCTTCTTGTCGGTCGGCGAAGCCAGGATGAGGTAGGTCTCCCTCCCCTCGCCCCAGCGCACCAGCAGCTCGTTTCCGCCCGGCACATAGCCGAGCTGGCGGAAGGTCAGGCGCACCGGGACACCCGCCTTGACGGCGAAATGGATCGGCGTATAGCCGCTGCGCGAGACCACCAGGATAACCTCCTGGATGCCCTCCGTGCTCACGGGCACCTCCTCGGGCGGCGGCAGGTTCGCCAGCATCGCCGCAATCTCCTCCAGCGAGGCACCCACTTCCGCCACCGGCACGACCCCGTCCCTCACCGGGGCGAGCAGCTCGATGGCGGCATCCTCCAGCACCAGCTGGTAAAAGTACCCGGCCGCCGTCCCGCGAAAGTGGCGCCCGTCGCCCAGCGTGCCGCCGCCGGTCAGCAGCCCCCAGTCCGGCTCGCCGGCCTGGAACGCCTCGATTTGCACCCAGTAGGTCGTCGCCGGGGCTGCCTCGAAGGGCTCCGGCAGCTCGAAGCGATATTCATACGTCTGCACCCCGCCCAGGACCTCGGACGGTGTCTCGCCGGCGTCCCCCCCGACACGGTAGTGGGCAAGAGGGGCGACCGCCAGGTTCGGCTCGGAGCCGGCCGGGATCGACGAGTAGATACCCACCGTAAAGTCATGGACGGGGCCGCCCGAGCCGGCTTTCGCCGGGTCGTAGCCGCCGCGCCAACGCACCTCGCTGATCGTCTGCGGGTTCTCAAAGCCAAAGCTCTCCCAGGCGGACCGGTCGGCCTCGCTGCCCTCCGGCTCACGCCAGGAGGAGGGTATCAGCTCCCCGCTCGCCTTGGGCGGCTGGCTGTAGATCACGACTGCGGGCTGCACCGGCGCCGCTGCTCTGCGCGCCGCAGGGACAATTTGGATTGACTCCTGCTGTGCGGGCTGCGGTCCGCCGCAGGAGACGATGGCAAGAGCAAGCAGCAGGGCTGCTGCTGCTTGAAAGAGCCGGATACGCATTGGGCCTCCTCGGGCCATGCCGGGAGGGGGCAGAGCCCCCTCCCGGTACCAGGACGGCTGCCGGACTGCCGCGCCGGGAGGGAGCTCTCTCCCTCCCGGCGGGCGGCCGGGACTAGGGTGTCGTGACTGGGAAGGGCGCGGCGTTCACCCACGCCGATGCGCCTGATCCGTTGATCGACGCGATCCGCAGGTAGTAGGATGCAAAGCGCGGAACAGGCCCGGTCGTGTAGGTCGTCGCGTTCGCGGCGGCTCTGACAGTCACCAGGTTCAGGGTGAAGTTGGGATCGGTGGCCCGCTGGATGGTGAAGCCGGTCTCGTTGTTGGCGTTGTCGACCCAGGTCAGCGTGATCCGGGCAGCGTTCTGGCCGGATCGGACCGCGGTTGCCTGCACGCCGCTCGGCGCAGCCGGGACGCCCGAGATGGTGACGGTTGCCACGTTCGAGTAGCCCGACCAGCCGCGCCCGTTGATCGCAGCTACGCGGTACTCGTAGGTCGCATTCGGCACGACCGAGAGGTCCAGGTAGCTCTGGTTGGTGCCGGTGCCGCCCTTGGGCCCGACCTCGGCAAGGAGCGCCCACTCGCCACCGCTCAGCCTGCGCTCCACGACGAAGCCGGCCTCGTTGGAGGCGTTGTCCCTCCAGGTCAGACGCACGCGCGGGCCTGCTTCTACCGCAGCCGTGAGCAGCGACGGCGCGGCCGGCAGGGTCGGCGGCAGAGGCCCGTTCACGACGACGTCGGAGGCCGACGTCGTCTCCAGGGTGGAATAGCCCGGGGTGAAGGAGTAGCCCACCCTGTTGGAGGCGAGCACCTGGTAGAAGAGGGGCCGCCTGGCGGGGCCGAGGATATCGACGTAGGAGGTCGTGTCCGGGTCCAGCACAGCCAGCGTGGCCCAGGGCCCGGTCGGGCTCACAGCGCGCCGCACGGTAAAGCCGGTCTCGTTCCGCGAGTTGTCCGTCCAGGTCAGCGTGATGCGCGGCGTGGGTGACGAGGCAAAAACCGTGGACAGACTGGTGGGTTTGGCCGGCGGCACCGAGACGGAGATGGGGCGCATCATGTCCATCTCCTCGTGGCTGAGGATGTGGCAGTGCCACACATATTCCCAGCCAAAGTTCGTCCACTCGTTCACGATCGGCACCGTCGGCTGCCCCCACATGTCCATGTTGGTGAACATCAGGGTCGAGCCGGTCGGCATCGCCGGGTTGAGCGGCCGGAAGCTGACCGGGATGGCTGCGTCGAAGGGCGTCACCGGGATGACCGGCCGCAGCGCCACGATGGTATCCTCCAGCGGGCTGATGCGCACCGTGTCCTTCCACCCCAGCTCGGTGGCATCCGGCTTGCGGATGATCCCATCCCAACCGACCCGGTTGATCAGTTGCACGTCAAAGAGGTGGAAGTGGATCGGGTGGGTGTCGACGCCGTTGTGGGTGATCTTCCAGATCTGTGACCCGTCCGTGGCGGCCGCGATCGGCGTCACGTCTAGGTTGGCACTCGGCAGGTTGGTGGCATCGATCAGCTCGCTGGCCGGGTTGACGTATGGGTAGAGGATCATGTTCTGCTGACCGGCGCCCGCGTTGGGCGATTCCAGCCCCAGGAAGCCGCTCATGCGCCCATAGTCGCGGTCAAAGGCCTCGCCCATCTCATCCTGGATCATCTTGGGACCGAGTCCCATCGTCAGGGTGCCCAGAGGATCACCCGCGACCTGCGGCAGGACGTTGAAGGTGAGCGAGGTGTCATAGATCTGCACCGTGCCGTTCATCGGGCCATTGGTCTGGAAGCTGGTGCCGTAGGCCGAGTTGTACTCGCCCTGCCCGACGATGATCGGGTGCTGCCCATTCTCAAAGACCCCCTGGCCGCCCTGGCTGGTGGACAGGAAGGCGCTCTCGAGCGCCGCCAGCCGGCCCGGGTTGACCCAGTTCGGCACCGGCGTGCCGGGCGTGCCATTCACCTTGATCTGCATCACGGTGCGTGTGTTGGGCCCGTAGCCGGGCAGCGTAGACGGCGCGCCGCCGGTGTCACGGTAGTCGCCGTTGCCGGTGTAGTAGTCGTAGCGCGGGTCGCGCGCCGGGAAAGCCGCCGGTGCGTCGTTGTAGAGGATGAGCGTCATGCCCGCAAAGGGGGTCAGGTCGACAACGACATCCGCCCGCTCAGCCGGCCCGAGCAGCAGCGAGTGTAGGTCCACGTTGCCGGCGTTGAACACCGTCGGGTCCGTGACCCAGGTGATGTACTGGTTCGGCACGACCGCCGGCGCCGGCAGGAAACCGCCCTCCGTGCCGATCTGGACCCACGCCGGACCTTCGGTGCCCGCGACCGGGGTCGGGAAGATGGTCGGGTCAAGCAGCGCCGCCGCCACCTCGGCGGGGTTGAGCTGAACCTCGGTGTCCGCGGCCGGGTCGGCCACGTAGAGCGACAGGTTGAAGAAGCGGTCGCTGGCCGCGTTCAGGACACGGAAGCGGTACTCCTGGGGGTCCAGCGTGACGGTGGGATAGGCCTTGCCGTTGACCAACGGTGTATCGTGGAACGCCTCCATGCCCATGGAGTTGTAAGGCGTGCCGGGCATGAGCGGCGGCTCGCACCACTGCTGGTCGGGGTTGCAGTTGGGGTCAAAGTAGGGATTCGCTATCGGCGGGTAGGCGATGTTGAGCGTCGGCGGCCAGAACCAGGGACCGTACGCCCAACGGCCGAACTGGTTGACACCCGAGGCGTCGCCTGGGTTCTGCGCCGGCGAGTAGACGTGCGGCAGCCAGAGGTTGCCCTCTCCGCCCCAGCGGCTGGCGTCCCAGGTGTTGTCGGAGACGGCAAGCTGGGCAGTGCTCGGGACAAAGGTCTTGTCCTGGATCACCAGCGGGATGCCGACACCCAGCCCTTCCAGCGCGCCGCCGGTCCCCGTCAAGGCGTGCTCGATGGGGTCCTGGATGAGGTACGCCGCCGCCTCGCCCGCGTAGACGTTGAGGCGGGTGATGCCCCAGGCATGGTCGTGGTAGAAGAGGAGCCGCGCGCTCTGCTGGTTGGTGTAGTAGTACGTCTGGGCGCCGAGGCCCGGGTTGTTGGTCGCTCCCGGGACATTGCACGTGGTCTGGCCGAAGCAGGCGCCGATGAAACCGCCGGCCCCGTCATACCACATGTCCGGCACAAAGGCCATGCTCACGCCCGTGTTCGTCTTGCCCAACCCGACCAGGTCGGCATCTGGGTAGGGCAGTGCCTCGGTTGCCGGGGTGATCCACTGGTGCGGTGTGCCATCGCTGATCCAGGGGGTCAACCCGCCGTGCAGGTGCAGGTCCGCCCGGTTCTCGGTGAAGCAGCCCTGCGGCTTTGGGATCGCCTCGCACGTCGGGTGCTGGGGGTCAACCTCGGGCATGCCGTTCAGGTCGGGCCCCATGCCGGAGCCCATCACCGTGGTATCGGTGGGGAGGAAGAGGTTGCCTCCTTCGCCCGCCGGCAGCAGGTTGCGGAAGAGGATGCGCACGGCCTTGTCCTTCTGGGCGATGATGGTCGGGCCCAGGTAGGTCGGTGCCGTCACGCCGCAGTAGCCCGTGGGGGTTGCCGGCTGCAGGGGGTCCAGGTTCTCGTTGGAGAGCGGGACCGCACCGGGGCTAGCGCAATCGGCCAGCTGCACGTAGCCGCGCAGCAGGGTCGGTGGCAGGTCCGTGTGCATTTTCTGCCGGTACTGGATGAGGCCGATCTCGTAATAGTCCGTGCCATCGCCCAGGTCTGTGCTGACGGCAACGGGCAGCGGATCGCCGCCCGGCGCCCAGGGCAGGGCGTCCACGAACTTGCGGATGCCCCCACTGACGGTCGGGGTCGTCACGTTGACGACCGCCCCAAAGGAATAGATCCGGTCCTGCGAAAAGACCGGGAACGCCGGATCGCCGAGCGTGACGACGTCGCCCGCGAGGGGCGCTGCCGGTGCCGGGTAGCTGAGGATGTCCGCCCCGCCCCCCACGTCGACCGGGATGCCCTGCCCATAGAAGGCAAGCAGGTCCCCATCGAGGACATCGATCGGGGTGACAACGTACTCCGCGAGCTCCGACACGCCCGGGTCCGCCAGCGGCGGCACAGTCAGCAATCCGCTGTCCGCGACGACACTGTACTGGTTGGGGACCCCAGTCGGGCGAAGGACATAGGCGTGGAAGACATTACCCGCCGAGGGGAAGGGGCTTGCCTCCGGCGCGGCCGGACTCCACCCCTTGTCAAAGGCGACCGGCTCGCCGAGGGCGCCGCCGCCCGCCTGGTTCCAGGTCCTGAACCTGTCCAGCGTCCCGGCAGGCAGCCCTGTCGGCAGGACGACCAGCACGGGGGCGAGTTCGCCCACCCCTACAGGGTAATCCGTGGCGTTGGCCCGGTCCACCAGTGGGTTGCCGACATCGACGGGTGTAGGCTGACCGCCGATCACCGGCAGCGGGCTGTTGGCATAGTTCGGATGGCTAAAGTAGTGCGGGGCTGCGCCGGGCTGCAGCTGGGCAATCCCGGCGCCCACTTCGGGCAGCACAAACCCCTTCTCTGCCGCGCGCTGCGCTGCTGCCTCGCGGTCCGTCTGGTCAATCCGTGCCTCGATCTTGGCTCTCGACAGGGCGGCCTTCTGAGCGTAATAGTCCAGATCCGCTCCGGCGCCCTGCTCCTGCGCGAGCGCGCCAAGCGGCGCGCCCCCGCCCAGCACGAGCGAGATGAGGAGAAGGATGGCTACGGCTCTTTCGACAACTCGTTTCTGCATGGCTGTCTCCTTATGGTTTCTAGGACAAAAACAGTGGTCCGCTTGGGTCATCACACCGGGATCAGGGTTGGATGTCGCTCACACCTCCTTCCTGCGCGCCCTCCGGTCTCAGGAGGGTTGCGCTTTGGGCACCGCATGCGCGGCACGGATGGCGCGTGCCAACTCGCTGGCCGAGACGTTCTTCAGTAGATAGCCCACCGCGCCCGCCTCCAACACGGCCTGGGCCTGCCCCTCCTCGAGGAAGGTACACAGGCCGACCACGCGGAGGGCGGGCCACCGGGAGCGCAGTGCCCGGCAGCCGTTGGCGGCCGGCCTGCCCCGAAGCGTAGTGGCCAAGAGGGCGACGTCGGGGGGAGCACCCGAGGGACTCATGCGGAGGGCTTCCTCGGCGCTGGCCGCTTCGCCGGCCAGCTCCATGTCGTCCAGGCTGGAGATGAGTGTCGCGATGGCGTGCCGGACGGCCCGGTGCTCATCCACCACCAGGACACGGATGCGCCGGCACCCGGCTGTCTCGCAACGCCCTGCAGACTCCACAGCCTCCCCCTCTGCCGGTCTCGCAGGACGCGCGGACAGCCCGCCCTGCGGATACCACAAGGATACGACAAAAGGGCGCCGGGCGCGCCGCCAGGGAGGGGGGAATCGAACCTACCCGATCGGGGGGTATTCACGACAGCCCTGCCGCACCCTCCTAGCCAGCCACAGGTTCACACCTGTGAGGATCCGGACTTGTGCTTGACACTGGAGAGGACGGTGCTACAATGGGCACTGCCGCACCGTGCGGCCGACGAAGCGGCGCACCATCATCCTTGCGGAGGCTCCTGGCGGGCCACTCGCCATCCCCACTTGCACTTTCCGTCATCGCCTGCTATACTGCCACAGAACATATGTGCTTACTATTCCACAATAACGAGGATCACCATGGCTCCCTCCCCACAAGACGCACTCGGCACCGCCCGCATCCTGCGGGCAGCCCTCCAGCAGCTTGAGTCGGCCCGCCAGAGTAACCAATCCAAAGTCGGAAACTCAGAGTCCAAAATCGAAGACGCCGCCTTCCGAAGCATCGCGTCCCGCATCTCCTCCCTCTCCTGGCTCTGGCCCTCCTGGATTCCAAACGGCATGGTCACTATCCTCGCCGCCGCGCCTGGCGCCGGCAAGTCCCTGGTGGCGCTGGACTTGGCCCGCCGGATCATCCACGGCTCCGCCTTCCCCGACGGTGCCCCTCCTCCTTCACCCGCCAGGCACGTCCTCCTCGTCGACGCCGAAGGCTCCCTCAGCCTCTTGCGCCACCGTGTCGAGGCATGGGGCATCAACCCCGATCGCCTCTTCCTCATGCTCTCACCCACCCATACCCAGGTCTTTAGTTTGGAGACCGCCGAGCAGATGATGCGCCTCTTCAACCTCTGCCGCGACATCCACCCAGCTCTCGTCATCATCGATGCCCTCGCCTCCGCTGCCCCCCGATCGGAGAGCAGCAGCCGCGCCGCCCGCGACTTCCTCGGAGCCCTCTCCGTCATCGCCCACCAGTTCAATCTCGCCATGCTCGTCATCCACCATCTCCGCAAGCACAACCCCTCCGCATTCGACCTCCCGCGCCGCGTCACCGCTGCCGACGTGCGCGGCAGGGGCAACCTGATCGCCAGCGCCCGCTCCGTCTTGGCTCTCTCGCCCCTATCGAGTGCGGGCTCTCCGGCCGATCGCAACGGCCCGCGTCGCTTCGAAGTCATCAAGAGCAATCTCTGCCCCCTTCCGCCCTCTCTCTCGCTCACCATCGAGTCCGGCTCCGCCGCTCCGGCACTTCAGTACGCCCCTGTGGTCGAGGCCCCTCCCCCGCCCACCCACCAGGACCTCTGTGCGCAGTGGCTGCTCGGCTTCCTCGCCGCTGCGCCGGGTCCCGTCCGCCCCGCCGACGTCATCGCCGTGGCCGCCGCCGCCGGCTTTCCCGAAGCAACCCTCTACCGCGCTCGTCGCGCACTTGGCCCCTTTATCCGCGACGTCGGCAACAGCCCTCGGGACCCTCACAAGCGCTGGGCTCTCCACGAAAGCACACCCACCGTGGAGTGACGGAGTGATGGAGTGATGGAGTAGAACCGAGGGCGGGGCAGGGCCCCAAGGGTCATCGAAACCCCCAAGGTCTGCTGGATCGCGGCTATGTCGGCCTGGCGAACAGCCAAGCCAGATTTCCTGCTATGCCTTGGAGGGCTCGCCCACCAACCCCCGCCCCAGCGCGAGGGCCACCGCCTCGGTGCGCGTCGCGCAGCCCAGCTTGGAGAGGATGTTGCTCACGTGGAACTTGACCGTCATCGGGCTGACCACCAACTGCGAGGCAATCTGCGCATTGCTCAGCCCGCGCGCCATGAGGGCCAGCACCTCGCTCTCGCGGGGGGTCAATCGGAAGGTCTCCCCTTCGGCAGCCGGTGCCGGCTTCAGCGTGGCATCGATCAGCGCCTGCGTCGCCTCCGGCGCCAGCGTGGGGCGCCCGGCGTGCGCTGCGCGAATGGCCGCCGCCAGCTCGGCTGCCGTGACGTTCTTCAGCAGGTAGCCGGTGGCGCCGGCGCGCAGCGCCTGCTGCACAGACTCCGCCTCCTGAAAGTTCGTGAGCGCAACGACGCGTGTGTGGGGACACTTCTCGCGGATCGCCCGCGTGGCCGCCACGCCGCCCATGCCCGGCATCATCAGGTCCATGAGCACCACGTCCGTCCCGGCGCAGCTGCACAGCCGGACGGCCTCCTCCCCGCTGCCGGCTTCGCCCACCAGCGCCAGGTCGTCAAACGCACTCAGGAAGAGCTTGAGCCCCGTGCGCACCAGCGCATGGTCATCGGCAATCAGGACGCGGATCGGCCGCTCCTCGGTCATCTGTCCCCTCCTGCAGTCAGTCAGCAGCCGGCTCCGGCCAGCTGAAGCAGACGCTCGTGCCCGCCCCCGGCGCGCCGGAGACCTCCAGGGACGCGCCTATCTCGGCGGCGCGCTCGCGCATGATGCGCAGCCCCATGCCCGTGCCGCCCAGCGGCTTAATCGGCAGGCCACAGCCGTCGTCGACCACCTCGAGCTCCACGCCGGGCGCCGGTCCGAGGCAGCGCAGCGTGATCGTTGCCCGGCTCGCCCTCGCGTGCTTGACGACGTTGTTGAGAGCCTCCTGGGCGATGCGGTAAAGCGCCACCTGGACGCCGGCGGGCAGCGCGCAGTGTGGGGCGGCATCGACCGTCACCGGGATGCGGGCGCGGCTGCTGGCAGCCTCGGCGAGCTGCTGGAGGAGCGCAGCCGGCTCCGTTTCCACCAGCGAAGAGGGCCGCAGCTCCAGGAGCAGGGTGCGCATCTCCGCCAGCGCCCCTCTGGTCAGCCCGCGTACCTCGGCGAGGCACTCCATCCCTTTCTTGCGGTCCTTGTCCCAGAGGCGCGGCAGGACCTCGGCCGCAAGGCTGGCCGAGAAGAGGGTCTGGCTGACGGCGTCGTGAAGGTCGCGCGCCAGGTTTTGGCGCTCTTGGAGCGCGGCAAGCTCCTGCGCCTGGGCGTAGAGGCGTGCATTCTCCAGGGCCACCGCGAGCTGGTCGCCGAAAGCCTGCGTCAACCGCACTTCGCCCTCGTCAAAGCCGCCCGGCTCGCTCCGCTGCAGCGTCATCAGCCCGACGACGGCGCCCTTTACCGCCAGCGGTATGCCCAGCCAGCCACGCACGTAGCCAAAGAAAGTGCGGTACGCCGCCCCGGCAGTCTCTCGAAGGGCGCGGGCACCCGGCGTATCGTCTTGGGCGTCAGGGATCAGGATCGGCCCCTGTGTTGAGATCAGGTCGTGGGCCAGTGATGGGCGCCGCACCGGCATGCGCAGGCGCGTCACCTCCCCGGCCGGCACCGGCCCGCGGTGCAGAACGCCCACCAGGTCGCCCGCCTCCAGCCGGTAGACCGTGGCCCCGTCGTAGTGGACCACGTCCCGCAGCAGGTCCAGGACCCGGCCCACCAGCGGCTCCAGCTCCTTCGAGAGCGCCGCGGCATTCGAGATCTCCAGCAGCGTCGCCAGCTCGCGCGTCCGCTCGGCGACGCGCATCTCCAGCCTCACCTCGGAGAGCCGCAGCTCGGCTTGGGCGGCCTCTCGGTCGACGATCTCCTGCCGCAGCCGCCGGTTGACCTCCACAAGCGAGGCGGTGCGCTCCTCCACGTGCTGCTCCAGCTCCTGGTTGGCCTTGACCAGCGCTTCCTCGGCGCGCTTGAGGGGGGTCACATCGGCGGTGGCGATCACGACCCGCCATGTGCCCAGCGAGACGGGCACGGCGTGGACGTCGGTCCATATCAGGGTGCCGTCTTCGGTCACCACGCCGACCTGGTCCTGGGCAGGCAGGTCCTCGCGCGCGGCCCGTACGCTTGGGAACTGGTCCGGGGGCATGGGCGTGCCGTCGGCGCGCAGGTAGCGCCGCGCCGCGTGGGCGCCGGCCTCGAGCCCTTCCTTCGACAACTGGAGGATCCGCTCGAGGGCAGGGTTCTCCTGAACGACCTGGCGAGTCTCGTCCAGGATCGAAATGCCGAGGGGCAGCAGGTCAAACAGGGCGCGCAGCTTTTCCTCGCTCTCGCGCAGCGCCAGCTCCGTGCGCCGCTGCTCCGTCACATCGTGCGACACCACCACGGCACCCACGATGTCGCCTGCCGCAAAGACGGGGGCCGCGCAGGCGGCAATCTGCCGCTCCTCCCCTGCTGAGTTGACCAGGATTTCAGCGTCGTTGTGCAGCGTCTCTCCGCGCAGCGCTCGCACCACGGGCAGTGCCTCGGGCGCCATAGGGCGTCCGTCTGAGTGGCGCACCGTGAGCCGCTGCGCCACGGTTGGCGCGCCCTCATCGCTCACCTCAATGCCCAGCGCCACGGCAGCCGGATTGGCCCACAGCACGGTGCCCCGGGTGTCCCATACGGCGACGGGATCGGGGATGGCCTCCAGGACGGCCCTCAGCCTATCGGCGCGCTGCTCTGCCTGCGCGTCCAGCCCTCCGATGTGCTGAGGATCGGTGCGCACCTGGGCCGGCAGGCGCTCGCGCTCCTCCTCCGCAAGCTTTTGCGGCGTGACATCCCTCTCGCTCGGAGTACCGACCACGCCGGCCTCCGCGGGCGGGAAGGGCAAAGGCTCGGTGGCTGATGAGTCCCCCGCTGGCCCTGGCTGCTCGGCATCCGGCATGCTCGTCCCTTTCTGCGCGCTCAGATAGGGGCATTATACCCGATTGTTCCCGGCGGACCAAGAGCCCACCGCACAATTCGCAGGCTCCGCCGGCTGGGGCTCCAAGCCGGCCTCCTCAGGCCCAGGTGGGGCGCCCGCACAAAGACGCGGTATGGGCGCCCATCCTGCCGCTCCAGCGGGGGAATTGTATGAAAGGCAGGCCTGGCTGCCTAGCTCACGACGGGGAGTGCGACTGCCTGTCGGAAGTGAGATGCGTTCACTCCGCCGCCTGTGCAGCCGTGGCTTTCATGGCCGACGTCAGTGCCGCCCCGATCTGCTCGCGGACTTCGGCTGCCGTGTCGCCGGACGCCAGTGCGATTTCCTCTGTCAGCATGTCGAGCGCCCTGCGGAGCTGATCCGAGTCCTTCTTTGTCAGGTGGGTGAGTTTCTGGCGCCAGCTCAGGTCGCGCACAACGGCGGCCAGGTCGACCACTTGGCCCGCCTCCAGCTTGTCCCAGACCACCTCCTGGCGCACCCGAAAGTCGTCGGGCAGTGGGTGCGGCCTTCCCCCCAACATGTACAGGATCCGCCGCGACCGGGACGGCGACATGGCAGGCCTGAGCCCCAGCGCGTCTGCCATTCCCACCGGCGTGTGCACAGTCAGGCCCTTTCGAGGGATCTCGATGACATAGTATCGTTTGTCGGCATCCGAGGGCTCGCTGCCCGCGATGCATGTAATGTGTCCCGGCCCGTACTGCGGGTGTATCACCTTGTCGCCCACTGAGAACTGCATGGCACTGCCTCTCTTTCCCCTGCCTGTGCGATCGCGGCTCCACCGGCGCTCGACGATCGCGGTCAAAAGACAGCGCGGACCAGGATTCCCCGGTCCGCGCTGCGGGTCATTGCTTCATACCTGTGCCGCCGATCAGCTCAAGCCGGCAAGCAGCACCCATCGTACGCCCTTACCAGCGGGGCCTGCGCCCGCCACCGGGAAAGTCCCGCCGGTCACGATCGACCTGCGGTTTGGCCAAGTCTACCTTGATCTCACGATCATCGACGACGCGGCCGCTCAGGGCGCTCATCGCGGCCTGAGCCGCAGTCTCTGAGGCCATCTCGACGAAGGCAAAGCCCTTCGGCCGCCCCGTGTCGCGATCGACGATCAGGTTAACCGATACGATCTCACCAAACTCTGCGAAGAGGCTGCGCAGCTTGTCCTCCGTGGCGGAGTAGTTCAGGTTTCCGACGTACAGCTTCTGGCTCATGGTATCCCCTACCAGCCGCTGACGGTAACATCAGTTGCGCGCGGCCCCTTGGGCCCCGGCTCGACGCCGAACTCGACGTTCTGTCCCTCTTCCAGGTTCTGGAAGCCCTCGCCGCGGATCGCGGAGTGATGGACGAAGACGTCCGGGCCCCCCGCCCGCTCGATGAAGCCAAACCCCTTCACCCTATCGAACCACTTGACTGTTCCCTTGATACGTTCCGACATGTCTCACCTTTCCGACTGTTGTTAGGAAGAAGGAGCCGCCGGTTCAGGGAAAGAAAAAGGCGCCCAGACCTGTAAAAGTCTGGGCGCTTATCCTCTTTGACAGTCCAGAATCCTACTTCATCCTACAGCTAGAGGATACCCGACTCCGCATTTTCTGTCAAGTTCGGGACCGGGGATGGCTGCGGCCGCGGCTGCGCCGGCTTCCTGGTGTCTCAGCCCACGCCCTTCGCCATCGCCGCGCCCATCGCCGCCAGCAGCAGTGCCGCCGTCACCGCCGTCACCAGCCACAGCCCTCGCTCCATGTGGAACATCGGCAGCCCCATCAGGAGGATCGCGCCGAAGAAGAGCACGAGATAGGGAACCAGGATGGCAGGGCGCACCGGCGAGCGAAACTCGATTGGCCAGGCATAGTCCACCACGGCCATCAAGAGCACAAAGGCGAGAAAGACCGCCGGCCCAAGCCAATGCCGCGGTCCGGCACCGGCCCGCAGGAAGGCGGTGAGCGCAACCGCTGCCGGCACCGCCAGCGCGGCGATCCCATACCCGAGCACATGATTGGCTGCGTGGCTGCCGGTCCAAATGCGCGACAGGAAGCCCGCCGCCTGGAGCACGTTGACCAAGTTCACCACGCCCCACACCACCAGCGCCGCCCACCAGGGATTGACATGGACTTCTGTCTGCATGCTGCACCTCCCTCCCCATGACAGGTTTCCATACCCGCCAACCGTAGGGCGGGTTTCCATACCCGCCTACGGCTGCAACCCGATCACGAGCGTACCGTTCCCCGGGACCTCGGGCAGCGCCTGGTACGCGTCAAAGCCACCCGCCTCGTTCGCCCTCACGTCGGGCAGCGCAGCACTCGCTCCATACAGCACCGCGGCCCGGTACACCCCCGAGAGCGGCCCCTCGCCGAGCGAAAGGGAATAGCCGCGTGCCGCCCCCTCGCGCAGGTTGACAACCACCAGCACGGCCCCGCCGCCGCGAGCCCGCAGGAAGGCGAGCAGCCCGGCATCGGTGCAGTCGACCGGATGGTAGCTCCCCACATGCAGCGCCGGGTTCTCTCTGCGCAGCCGTATCAGAGCCCGGTAATGCGACAGGAGCGACGCCGGGTCCTGCGACTGGGCAGCGACGTTCACCTCCGCGTAGTCGCTGTTGACCGGCTCCCAGGGCGTGCCGGCACTGAACCCGGCGCTCTCCTCAGCCGACCATTGCATCGGCGTCCGGATCATCTCGTCCGGCTTTTCGCCGGTCATGCCGATCTCTTCGCCGTAGTAGACAAAGGGCACGCCGGGCACCGTCAGCAGCACCGAAGCCGCCACCTTGGCCTTGCCGGCGTCCCCCAGCTCGCTCATCACCCGGTCCATGTCGTGGTTGGTCAAGAAGGTGGCCGCAAGCCCGCCGCCGTACAGCCCGTAGCTCGCGCCCACCGCCCCCTGGAGCCGGTCGGCCGTGCGGAGCCCCACATACTTGACGATGGCCTCCGCCAGGTCAAAGTCAAAGGCCAGGTCCAGTTCGTCACCCTGGAGGTACTCGACCACGTTGGGGCCTTGGGTCCACATCTCGCCCACGACCAGCGCCTCGGGGTCGGCACCCTTGTAGACCCTGCGGAACCCCCTCAGCCACTCGTGAGTCGCCGCTGTGTTCTCCTGGGTGCTGCCCTCCTCGATCAGGTGGCGGGCCGCGTCGAGCCGGAAGCCGTCGGCGCCGGCCTCCTCCAGCCAGAAGCGGGCGACCTCTTCCATCTCGGCCGTCACTGCGGGGTTCGCCAGGTTCAGGTCAGGCATGCCCGACCAGAAGAGGCCATAGTAGTAGCCGGAGGGCGAGGCATGCCACACCTCCTGCCCCCAGGGCCCCAGGTAATCCGGCTTCTCCTCAGACCAGAGGTACCAACCGCGCCGCTCCGACTCGGGGTGGTCCCGCGCCTCGACGAACCAGAGGTGCTCCGAAGAAGTGTGGTTCAGCACCAGGTCTACGATGACCCGCATGCCGCGCGCGTGCGCCTCGGCCACGAGCCGCCGGAAGTCGTCGAGGGTGCCATACGCCTCGTCCACTGCGTAATAGTCGGTGACGTCGTACCCGTGGTAGCTGGGTGACTGCATGACCGGCATGAGCCACAGCCCATTCACGCCCAGGTCTTCGGTCGTGGCGGGATCGCCGTCGTTCAAGTAGTCCAGCCTCTCGATCAGCCCCTGGAGGTCGCCGGTGCCGTCGCCTGCCAAGAGACCCGTCGTCGAGTCGGCAAAGGAGCGCACGAACACCTCATAGAAGACCGTTTCGTGCCACCAGGACTCCTCAAAGGTGGGCGGTGGCCCGGCCTGCCTCGCAGCGGCGGCCCCTTCATCCGGCGCCTCCACCGTCACATTCAGAAAGAGATGCATCGTGCCGGCTGGCTGGACCGCAAAGCCGTTGTCCACGTCACGATCCGTGCGCAGGACATAGTGCAGCCTGTGCTCGCCGGGGGTTGGGTTCACCAGCTTGATGTCCCAGGCGCGGATCTTGACCGGTGTCCCGTCCATCTCCCAATCGAGGTCCCAGGTGCCAAAGGCCGGCAGGTCGATGGCGAGACCGTCGACGGTCATCTCCCAGGTCAGGGCCGGCCAACCCGCGTCAAGCAGCGCTTGGTCCTTGGCCCCCCAGGCCTGCCAGATCTCGACCTCTGCCTGCCACGGCATCGAGCAGTCGACCGGCTCCGGGTCAGGCTGGTCGGTCCATGCCATCGGGCAATAATCCCACAGGACAGGGCTCTGGCTGGGCGAGGTCTCGATGACCATCTCCCCGATCTTGTCGCCCGGCAGGAGGCCTGGAACCGCCGTAGGTGGGGCGGGGGCCTTTGTCGCGGCCGGCGGAGTGGGTGTGCTCGTGTCCGGCGCCTTTGGGGGTGTAAGGGGCATGGAGGGCGAGCCCTCAGAGGCTCCGCATCCGCCCAACCAGAGGATGCCCAGGACAAGGGCCAGCGGCAGGGCGCGCTTTCGCTTTTTGGTCATGGTCCCACCTCCTGTCATGATGGGACCAGCATATCACGCCGCTGGGTGAGCCGTCGTCCCCCAATTGGGTGATTTGGAGGCGAGCCGGCCCTCGTGATCGCCGAATGTCGCCGGCCGAGGCAAAGTGGGCTCGCCGTACGGCCCGGCGTGGGCGTCCCGTCGTCCTAGTGCTTGACCAGGCCTGCGATCTCCCGCACCGCCTCGATCGCGGCGGTGATATGCTCCTCGGTGTTGAACGGCCCGATGCCAAAGCGCACCGCCCCGCGTATCTGGGCCGTCCCCATCTGCTCGTGCACCAGCGGCGCGCAGTGCAGCCCCGTCCGGCAGGCGATGTCGTAGTCGACGTCCAGCATCGTCCCGACATCCCCGGGGTCCATACCCTGCACATTGAACGCCAGGACCGCGATGTGGTCCGTCAGATCGTCCAGGCAGTAGAGGATCACCCCGGGGATGCCCGCCAGCCCATCGCGCAGCATCCGCGCCAGGCGCATCTCCTGCTCGTGGATCGACTCCATCCCCTGCGCCTCGATCCACTTCAGCCCGGCGTGCAGCCCGGCGATCCCGGCGACGTTCGGCGTGCCATACTCCAGCCGGTAGGGGTACTCCTCGAGGTGCGCCCGCTCCGCCGACCGCACGCCTGTGCCGCCGGCGCGCGTCTGCCGGATGTCGATCCCCTCGCGCACGTACAGCCCGCCGATGCCTGTCGGCCCCAGCAGCGACTTGTGCCCGGTGAAAGCGATCGCATCCAGGCACTGCGCTTCCACGTCGATCGGCACCTTGCCGGCCGACTGGGAGGCATCGATGGCAAAGGGGATGCCCGCCTCCCGGCAGAAGCGCCCGATGGCGCCCACCGGCTGCACCGTCCCGATGACGTTCGAGGCGTGGTTGACGATCACCAGCCGGGTGTTGGGCCTGAACCGCCGGCGGACCTCGTCGGGGTCGACAAAGCCGGCGCCGTCGAAGGGGACATAGTCGACCTCGACCCCGTCCCGTGACCGGTGCCACAACGGCCGCAGCACCGAATTGTGCTCCAGGCTCGTGGTGATGGCGTGGTCGCCGGGCCGGAGCAGGCCATAGATGACCAGGTTCAGGGCATCGGTCGAGTTGTAGCCGAAGCAGAGCCGGTTCGGGTCGCTCCCGTTGAAGAGCGCGGCAAGCTGCCTGCGCGTGCCGTCGACAACCGCGGCCGCCTCCAGGCATAGGTCATAGCCCGACCGGCCGGGGTTGACTCCAAAGCTCCGGTAGAAACTGTCCATGAAGGCGTATACCTCTTCCGGCTTCGGAAAAGAGGTTGCTCCGTTGTCCAGATAGATGAGCTTGCCCATGTGTGCCTCCATCCTCACACGATCGCGTCCGCCACCAATTCACACAGATTCCTGACCGGCACGCCCAGCTTGTACTTGCGGCTCACCTCCGCCAGTTGGTCCACGCAGTTGTGGCACGATGTGACCACGACCTTGGCGCCGGTCGCCGCGATCTGGTCCGCCTTGACCTTGGCAGCCGCCAGGCGCCTCGGCGAGAACTCGGCCATCGACAGCGCACCCCCGCCCCCACCGCAGCAGTAGGCATCCAGCCGGTTGGGCACCATCTCTCGGAAGTCGGCGGCGACCTTCGAGAGGATCGTGCGCGGCTCCTCCAGGATGCCCCCTTTGCGCCCCTGGTTACAGGGGTCGTGGTAGGTCACCGGCTGCGCGTTTCGCGCCGGGTCCAGCACGATACGCCCATCGCGGATGTACTCGGCCATCACCTCGACAAAGCCGCGCACCCGGAAGGGGAAGGGCCGGCCCAGCCAGTTCTCCGCCTCCCAGCGCAGCGCGTTGTAGCCATGGCCGCACTCCGACATCCAGACTTCCTGCACGCCCAGATGGGTCGCCGCCTCCGTCGCCCAGAGGCCGATTTGCCGCGCGACAGCATCGTCGCATGAGAAGAGCCCATAGTTGGTCACATCCCAATACTCGGTGCTCATCGTCCACGACGCGCCGGCGGCGTGCATGATCTTGGCGGCAGCCATGAGCGACAGCGGGGAGAACTTGACCTCGCGCGGGTTCACCAGGTAGAGTGCCCGCGCGCCGGCCCTGTCCAGCGGGATCACCGGGCCCTCGGTCTCCAGCTCGTCGCACAGCTGTTCGTCCAGCCAGGCAATCGTGTCACGGAACTCGGCCTCCTCCACCCCCATGTTGTTCTTCGTCTCGAGATGGAGGTCCACCGTCTTCTGCAGCCCTTCGGGCACGCGGCCGATGGCAACCAGCATGGCCCGCGCCGTGGCGATGATCAGCCGGGTGTCCACGCCCATCGGGCAGTTCACCACACAGCGGCCGCACATCGTGCAGGAGCCCCACGCTGTGTCGTAGAGCTGCCCGAGCAGCTCGCCGTCCAGCTCGCGCGCGCCCACGTACCAGGGCCAAACCCGGCCCAGCCAATCGTACTTGCGCTTCCATGCGTTGCGCAGGCGGTCCGCCTTGTACGCGGGCACAAGGGCCGGGTCGCCTATCGAAAGGTAGTAGTGGCAGGAGTCGTTGCACAGCCCGCAGTGGGTGCAGGCGTGCATCGAGGCCTCCAGCTGCCGCGTCAGACGCTCGCCCAGCACGCGCAGCGCCTCGGCGGCCTCCCGGTGCGGCGCACCTTCGGGGTGCGCTGTGCCCGGCCCCGCCGGCGCTTGATCCCTGCCCCCCATGTCCGACATGCCGCGATTCCCTACCCCTGCCCGATCACGCCGCGCCGGCCGGCCGCCGCCCCATAGAAGTACCGGGCGAAGGGATAATAGAGGTAATGGCGGATCTTGCTGAAAGGCTCGTACACCAGGAAGAGCGCCGCAACCACGAAGTAGGCGATCGTCCCCGGCCCCCATCCCGCCAGGCTCAGCAGCCCGGTGACCAGGAAGAGGAGCACCATGCCCAGCGCGATATAGTCGTCCGGCGTGCTGATGGCGCGCATGTCAGGCCGGGCGGCACGCCGGTAGAGGCGCAGCCCGCCCGCGGCGAGCGCCGCACCGAGCAGCGCAAAGGTCACCCCCCGCACGGGCCGGCTCAGCACGCCTGGTGCGTAGGCGATCACGAACGAGAGCGCAATGTTGGCAAACACACCTACATGGAACAGGGCGAACTCGACGTAGCGCACCCAGTGCTTGCGCGTCGATTCCATCTTCCAGGGGGCAACGATGGTGACCAGGGCGTCCAGCGTGCCCCGCCAGACGGTGCCCTTGGGGCTGCTCGCCAGGTCCCGCGCGCGCCGGCGGCGCAGCAGGACGGCCAGCCGCAGCAGGTAGAGAACCACCAGGAGTGCGGTGCCGATCTCGTGGGTCAGGTGCTCGAACAAGGCAGGCTCCGTTGCCCGTCTCCCGGGAGGGTTGGCGCGCTAGACGCAGCCGTCCGGCTTGGGCAGGCCGGCGACCTTGCAGGCGCCCCGCGCCGGGCCGCTTGGGAAGAGCTCATAGATCTGCCGGAGCCTCAAGTCGGTCTCCTTGCACAACAGCCGCACCATCGGCGCGGTGCCGTGCTCGGCATAGTAGCGGTTCAGGTAGTGGATAACCCGCCAGTGCTCAGGCGTCAGATCCGTGATGCCCTCTTCCTCCTCCGCCAGGAAGCGCGCCATCTCCTCGTTCCAGAGCGATGGGTCGGCCAGGAAGCCGTCCTCGTCGACCTGGAGCTGGGCCCCGTGATAGTCAAGGACTCGCATGCTTCTGCTCCCTCGTCGTGCGGCAGCGCACCGCTCAGATCGTTGATGGCTGAGTCTAGCCCGAATGCGCCGTCCGGTCAACTCGGCATCGGGGCGGGGTACCTCGTCGCATCGGGTGCGGCGCAGTCACCGGTCTGCGCCCCGGGAGGACGCCGTGACACCTCAGACCTCTTCCTCGCCGTCCCAGGGATAGACTTCGGTCCCCCGAGCCGCGGCGCGGATGGCCGGGTCGTCAGAGTAGTAGCCGCGCCGCTCGGGCGGGATCAGCTCCGCAATGCGGCGCATGATCTCGTCGCCGATCTCGTCCAGGCGGCGGCGCGCTTCCCGCCCCCGCTCCGTCACCTGGAAGGGGCCAAAGGGCTTGCCGAAGCGGGCCGTCACGTGTGCGCGCCGGTGCTGGCGAAGGCTCGCAAACACCTCGTGTGCCCCATCGATCCCGAGCGGGAGCACGCGTGCTCCGCTGCGGGCCGCCAGGAACGCGGCCCCGGGGCGCGCCGGGCGCAGCACCGTCGCCCACGAGCCTCCCTCCGGCGCAATCCCCACCACGCCGCCCTGCGCCAGCACCGACTCTACGGCACGCAGTGCGGCCCGCGCGCCGGTCCCGCGGTGCACCGGAAAGTAACCCCACAGCCTCAGGATCCTGGGGCCCCACTGGGGACCGTTCGGCGTCCGGAAGCCGCCGAGCACCTCGATCGGCCAGGGCGTCACGCGGACAACAAGGGCCGGGTCGATGAAGGAAAAGTGGTTGGCCGCCAGCAGGAGGGGGCCGCTGCTGGGCATGTGCTCGCGGCCGATCACCTCCAGCTCGGTCAGCGTGTCAAAGAGGACGTAGACGACCCCGCGCAGCAGGCCACGGATGACACGCCTCCGCGGGTAGCGGATTGCCGGTCCCGAGTCTTTGGTATCCATTCCACGCTCTCTTCGACGGCCCTGGGGTCAGCCCACCATGCATCATAGCAGAGAGCGGGCCAGCCGTCAAAAGACCAGCCGCGGGCCTGCGGTTTCCCGCCGGCAGTGTACCGCAGGTACGTTCAGGAGCCAAACAAGGCGCCAGCGTGGCCCAGCGGAACCGGCCTGCGCTTGTCCCGCTGGGCGGTCCGTGCTAGAATGGCAGCCACTCTCACACAGGGAAGGAGAACTGCGAGATGATTTGCCCCGAATGTGGAACAGAGAACCAGGGCGCCGGGCGCTTCTGCACCAAGTGCGGGGCGGCTCTTGGCTCCGCAAGCAGCCAACCCGCCCTTCAGCCGCTGGACACGCATGTGGAGCACGTACGGCGCGAGTTCGCCGGCGGCGGCGGCCGCATCAGCTACCGGATCCAGGGCACGACCCTGCCGGTGGTGACGATCGAGCTGGAGCCCGGCGAGACGGTCTACTCGGAGTCGGGCGGCATGTCGTGGATGACCGGCAACGTCGAGATGAGCACCGGCTCCGGCGGCGGGATCGGCAAGATGTTCCGGCGCGCCCTTGCCGGGGAGACCCTCTTCATCACCGATTTCTCCGTCCGCAGCGGCCGCGGCGTCGTCGCCTTTGCCTCCGAGTTCCCGGGCCAGATCCTCCCCTTTGACCTGAGGGAAGGCGAGAGCCTCATCGTCCAGAAGGACGCCTTCATGTGCGCCGAGAAGAGCGTCGACCTGGACCTCTCCTTCCGCAAGCGGCTCGGCACCGGGCTCTTTGGCGGCGAGGGGTTCATCATGCAGAGGCTCACCGGGCCGGGGCTGGCGTTCGTGGAGGTGGACGGCGAGGTGGTGGAGTACAGCCTGGAAGCGGGCGAGATGCTCCAGGTCGACACCGGGCACCTGGCGGCCATGGAGCCGAGCGTCGATTTCGACGTCACGATGGTCAAGGGGGTCCGCAACATCCTGCTCGGCGGCGAAGGGCTTTTCCTGGCGAGCGTGCGCGGGCCGGGCAAGGTCTGGCTCCAGACGATGCCGATGGCCAAGCTGGCGCGCAAGGTGGCCCAGTTCATGCCCCAGGTGGGCGGAAAGGGCTCCAGCGGCGGGGTGAACGTGAACCTGGGGGACCTGCTGCGGGGGTAGGCCGGCGCGGCAGGGGGAACATTCTATCGATCGCACAAGGTCTCTGGCCGAGACGAAAAGGGCTCGGTCGGAGGCCTTTGCCCATCTGGGGACGCCCACAAAGGGCCATACTACCCAGGTGGGGCGGAAAGGGGCGCTCCACGTCACAAGCGGGGGTCGACCGGCTCGCTCTCCAACGCCAGGATGCCGAACACGCACTGGTGCACCGCCGCCAGCGGCTCGCGTCGGACAAAGCGCTCCAGCGCCTCCACGCCGAGCGCGAACTCGCGCAGCGCCAGTGAGCGCTTGCCCGCCAGGGCGCGCGACCGCAGCCGCGCGAGGTGCTCAGGCGCCGTGTACTCCGGCCCGTAGATGATGCGCAGGTACTCCCGCCCCCGGCACTTGAGTGCCGGTTGGCAGATCCCCCGCCTGCCCTGTGCCACGAAGGAGAGCGGCTTGACCACCATCCCCTCGCCGCCCCGGCCCGTCAGCTCCTCCCACCAGGCGACACCTGCCGACACGCTGTCGGGGTCGGTCACATCGACCACCCGGTAGGGCGTCGCCACCAGCAGCGGGTCGGTGCAGAGCCGGGCCAGCGCCGCCATGTGCCAGGTGTGGTCCCTGTTCACGTGCACCGCTCCCTCGCTGGCAAGGAGATGAAACGGCGCCAGCCGCAAGTCGTCCAGCGAGGCGACCGGCCAGCAGTAGCGCCGGTAGGCCGCCGTATACTGCCCGGCCATCACCTCGCGCTCGCGATGGCGCTCCAGCAGCGGCACCGCCTCCGGGTTGTGGGCGGCGGCCTGCTCCAGCGAGCGGACCACCGCACCGAGCGCGGCGCGCGACGAGGACCCCACCGCCGCATACTGCTCGCGCACCAGCTCCATGGCCTTGGCGGACCAGGGCATCAGCTCACAGTCGAGGCACAGCCAATCGGTCGCCAGCTCCTCCCAGATCCCGCTCCCATCCACCGCTGAGCGCACGCGCGCGAGGAACGCCGCCTCCAGCGGCGCATCGCCGAAAAAGCGCCGGCCTGTGCGCGTATAGCAGATGCCCGCGCCGTCGCCCGCCACGCCAAAGCGGGCACGCGCCGCCTCTTCGTCCCGACAGACAATGACCACCGCGCGCGAGCCCATGTGCTTTTCCTCGCAGACCACCTGGCCCACGCCCTCCTGGCGGTAGTAGGCAAAGGCCTCCGTGGGGTGCTCCAGCAGGCCCGGCTGCTGGGTCGTCTCCGGGGGCGACATCGTGGGCGGCAGGTAGACAAGCCACTTGGGGTTGGCGGCAAAGCGGCTCATCACCTCCAGGGCGGCGGCGGCGTTCTCCTCGCGGATGGTGACGCTGTGATACAGGCGCGTCGGTACGATGTGCTTGCCCAGCACGTCCGCCACGTCGAGGACCTCGTCGTGCGCCTGCTGTGCCGAGAGCGCCGGCGCCTGCACCGCGACGAGGGGCCGCGCCGGCTCGCAGTAGGTTTGCAGCGCGGGAACTGAGACCAGCTCCTGCTCAGGATAGCGCAGCGCGGTCAGCCGCCCGCCAAAGACGCAGCCGGTGTCGATGTTGATGGTGTGGTTGAGCCACTCGGGCTCGGGCACGGGGGTGTGGCCGTAGACCACCATGGCGCTGCCGCGGTACTCTGCCGCCCAGTTGTGGCGGATCGGGAGGCCGAATTCGTCCGTCTCACCCGTGGTCTCCCCGTAGAGCGCAAAGCCGCGCACGCTGCCCGACCCGCGGCCCTGCATCTCGGCCTTCATGCCGGCGTGCGCCACCACCAGCTTGCCGCCGTCCAGCACATAGTGGCTGACAAGCCCATCGAGGAACTCGGCGACTCGGGCGCGAAGCTCGGGCGGCTCGGCCTCCAGCTGCGCCAGCGACTCCGCCAGGCCATGGGTCACCTGCACCTGCCGCCCCTGGAGGCTGCGCAGGAGCTTGGCGTCGTGGTTGCCCGGCACACAGAGCGCCGAGCCGGCCGCGGCCATGCCCATCACCAGCTTGAGCACCCCCGGGATCTTGGGCCCGCGGTCGACCAGGTCGCCCAGGAAGACGGCCTGCCTCCCCTCCGGGTGGCGCGCGCCGGGGCCGCTGCCCGTCTCCTCCGGCCGGTAGCCCAGCTTGTGCAGCAGGTCGAGTAGCTCGTCGCAGCAGCCATGCACGTCGCCGATGATGTCAAAGGGGCCATGTCGGTCCTTCAGGTTGTTCCACAGGCGCACACGCTCGACGACCGCCGAGTCGATCGCCTCCACCGAGTCCAGGACAAAAACGTGCCGAAAGCCCTCCTTCTTCAGGGCAGGCAGGGCGCGGCGCAGCAGGTGGTTCTGCTGGCGAATCACGTGCGGACCGAAAGACCGGTCGCTGCGCGCCCGGTTGCGCTCCTCGCACACCCGCACCGGCAGATCGAGGACGATGGCCACCGGGAGCACGTGATACTGCCGGGCCAAGGCCACCAGCGACCCACGGGCCACCGGCTGCACGTTGGTGGCATCGACCACCGTGAGCAGCCCGGCCGCCAGGCGCTTGCCGATGATAAAGTGGAGCACCTCCACGGCAGCCGGTGTCGCGGCCTGGTTGTTCTCGTCGTCGGAGACCAGCGCCCGGCAGGCGTCCAGCGACAGCACCTCCGTGGCGCGAAAGTGCCTGCGCGCGAACGAGGACTTGCCGGAGCCGGAGACGCCCACCAGCACGACCAGGGAAAGCTCGGGAATCGCCAGGGTCGTCATCGCGAGAACACCCCCATCTGCGTCGGCGCGCCGAGCGCGGGGTCCTCCGGCCCGACCGGCAGAAAGCGCACGCTGTAGCCAAAGCGCCCCGCGGCGGACCCTGCCCATTCCTGGAACTCGGCGCGCGTCCACTCAAAGCGGTGGTCCTTGTGGCGCAGCTTGCCGGCCGGCAGCCCGGCGAAGCGCGCGTTGTACTCGGCGTTGGGAGTGGTGCACACCACCAGGCCGGGCTGCGCGAACTCGAACACGACCCTTTCCAGGGCCGCCAGGCGCAGCGGGTCGAGGTGTTCGATCACCTCAGCCAATACGGCGGCATCGTACCCCTCCAGGCGACGGTCGCGGTAGGTGAGCGCGCCCTGGACCAGCCGGATGCGCTGCCGCTGCATCGGCGGCAGCCGGTCGAGCCTGAGGTGCTGCTCGGCGGCTTCCAGCGCCCGGCTGGAGACGTCCATGCCCACGATCTCGGAGAAGGAGCGCTCGGCAAGCAGCAGGCGGAGCAGGTGGCCCTCGCCGCAGCCCAGGTCCAGGACGCGCTGTGCGCCGGCCTGCACCAGGACGGCAAGCACCGCGCCCAGCCGCTGGTCGTTGAGGCTGAGCGGCCGCTCGATCTCCTCTTCCTCCTGGGCGTGCGCCTCGGCTGCGACATCGGGATCGGCCGCGTCCTCCTCCGAGAGCCGCGCCAGCGCCGCGCGGACCAGGTGGCGGTGCTTGAGGTAGCGCCGGGTGATCATCTCGCGCTCCGGGTGGTGGCCCAGCCACCCCTCGCCAAAGCGGAGCAGCTTTTCCACTTCGTCATCCCCGATCCAGTAGTGCTTCTCGGCGTCCATCACCGGGAGCAGGACGTACAGGTGCGCCAGCAGGTCGGCCAGGCGCGTCGCCGCTGCCAGCGCCACGGTAAAGTAGCTGCTGGTGCCCCATTCGGGGTGCTCCTCGTCCAGCAGGTGCGGCTCGACCTCCACCGTGTAGCCGAGCGGCTCGAAGAGCCGCCGCAGGACCGGCTCGCCGCCGCGGCACTGGACCACAGCCAGGCGGGCGATGAAGGGCAGCGCAGCCTCGGCGAGGGCGGGCCGCTCGCGGCTGCGTCCTGCCAGCGCGCTGCCATAGACCTGCGCGATCGCCACGCTCATGAAGGAAGAAGCCACGTAAGGGCGGTCGTTCACGTATTGCTCCGCCGCCCACTGCCGGCCGCGCGTGAGGTGGATGGGGTCAATGTCCAGCAGGAGCGCGGCGGTGCAGCGATCGTCCGCCGTTTCGGGATAGAAGACGTGGGCCTTGCCAAAGGCCAGGTCAAAGGTTTGCAGGCGGGCCGGGTTCTTGTACAGCAAGTAGCCCAGGTCCGTCGCCGGGGGCGTCGTCGAAGTGATGGTCAGCAGCATAGGGGCAGCCTCATCTGGAGGCTATCATACCGCGTGAGGGCGCCAGGGCCAAATGGGGCAGGCGGGTCCGGCCGCGCATCGGGTTGGTCGAGCTCTGACACTCTGACAAAAATCTGCATGTACTATCCCGAAATGCCCGTTTTTCCAGAAACAATCATCGCAGGGTGGGCGGTGGACGGGAGGGTTTGGACCACGAAAAGCACGAAAGGGACGCGAAAGGCACGAAAGGAGGGCGCCGGCTGCGGCTGCTGAGCGCCGTACATGGCGGGGGCGAGTGGGCGCAGGCGGAGTATGGCCCGCTCTTGGACCTGGCCGAGACGGTGCGCCTCGAGCACGAGGAGACGCTCTGGGCCGGCTACACGCGCCGCTCCAAGAGCTCTGGGGTGCAGGACGTGGAGGGGTTTACCGGGCAGGCATGGTATGCCGGCGATGACCTGCGGCCTCTTCTGCCGGTCCTGTGGCTGGGCCAGTGGCTGCACATCGGCAAGGAGTATGTCCTGGGCTGCGGCCGCTATGTGATCGAGCGGGTGGCGGCCTGACGGCGGCCTCGACGGACGCGCCTGGCTTCCCTACCCGATAACGCACCACGGCGGCAGGGTCTTCGGACCCTGCCGCCGCAGTAGGCGTCATCTATCGCGGGCAGCGCCCGCCTGCCCTTACTCCTTGCCGCCGAAGGTGACCAGCATCTCGATGTCGGCCGCGGCCTGCGCCTCTGCCATCCAGGTCGAGAAGGCCTCGTCCTGGCGCGCGGCGTAGGCTTCCTCGTCGAGCGCCCGCATCCCCTTTTCGAGCACCTGGATGATGTGGTAGCCGAAATCGCTCTGCACCAACCCGCTCGTCTTGCCGATCTCGAGCGAGAAGGCGGCCTCCTCGAACGGCGCGACCATCGCCCCCTTGGGGAACCAGCCCAGGTCGCCGCCGCTCGCCTTGCTGCCGGTGTCCTCTGAGAGCTCGGACGCCAACGCCGCAAAGTCCTCGCCGGCTGCCAAGCGCTCCAGCACCGAGTTGCCGGTCGCCTCATCCTTGACGAGGATGTGCCGGGCATGCACCTGCTCCTCTTCCTTCGCCGGAGCAAGCGCCTCGCCGATCTTCTCGACCAGCAGGTTGTCCTTCATCAAGATCGCAAAGTACTCCTCGCTGATGCCGGCCTGCTTCTGGAAGGCCTCCCAGGAGGCAAACTGGCCGCTGCTGAGCAGCGCCTGCTTCTGCTCTTCCACGTAGGCCTGCACCTCTTCGTCGGTCGGAGAGATGCCCTCCTTGGGTGCCAGCTGGCGCAGCAGCGTGCGCTGCACCAACGTATCCAGGATCTGGGACTGGAAGTCGGGCAGGAGGGCCATCGTCTCGGTGTCGTTCCAGTCCAGCCCGTAGGAGGAGGTCACGCTGTAGAGGGCCTGCAAAATCTCGGGCTCGTATTCGGCCCAGGTGAGCTCTTCGCCGTTGACGATGGCAAGCGCCCCGCCGGGCTTGAGCAGGGCGGCGATGGCGACCTCGACGCCGCCGGTGGGGGTGACAGGGGTCGTCGCCTCAATCGACCCGGCCGCGGCCTCGGTAGCCGCCGGCTGGGCAGCGACGGCCGCGGCCGTCTCGGTGGCAGCCGTGTCGGGCTGCGGCGTGGGCGTGGCCATCTCCGGGCCGCAGCCCGCGGCCAGCAGAGCGAGGAATGCCACAAGGAGTAGAATCCGTAGTTTCATCAGTCAATCCTTTCGATGGTGTTACAACCAAGCGATTGTACCAGAAGCACGGCTCTTGTCCATATCGGCGCCGGGGCTGGCAGGCGAACCAGGGCTCGGTCGGAGACCCTCGCCCATCGAGGCAGGGCTCGGTCGGAGACCTTCGCCCATCGGGGGGCGCAGCGCACCAAGGGCAGATGCACCGCACCGAGAGGGGCAGGCACAGCGCACCGAAAGGCTGAGGAGCCGGCGGCTATGGCCGCTTTTTCCACCTGGCGGCCACGCGCGGCAGGATGGGGATGACCTGCTTCTTGCGCGACACGACACCGGGCATCATCACCGTGTGCGGCGCCAGCAGCGGCTCGCCCAGCGCCTCGGCGACGGCCTCCTCCAGTCCCTGCACCAGGACCTCGGTCTCGCCGTGGACAATGTCCACGATGATCAGGAGCAGCGAGGCATACCCCTGCTGCTTCTGGAGGGAGCCCATCTCGGCGAGCAGCTCGTCCCGGATCTCGCTCACCGACTGCTTGTGCACGGTCTCCAGGTAGCCGACGCCAAAGGGCACCCCTTCGATGCGGAACTCTTTGAAGTCGGTGGTGATGATCTGGCGCGGCGTCCGCCCCGACAGGTCGGAGGCGACCGCAAAGATGTCGCTGCCGTAGGCGCGCAGGTCGACGCCGGCGCGCTCGGCGAGATGCTCTGCGACGCGGCGGTCGCGCGGCGTGCTGGTCGGCGAGCGGAAGAGCACCGTGTCGGTGATGAGGCCGCCCAGCAGGATGCCTGCGATCGCGGGCGGGATGTCGAGGCAGGCCTCGTCGTAGAGCCCGGCGATGATCGTGCTGGTCGAGCCGACAATCTCGTTGCGGAAGAGGATCGGCATGGCCGTCTGGATGTCGGCGATGCGGTGGTGGTCGACAATGCCCATCAGCTCCGCCTCCTCCAGCCCGTCTACGGTCTGGCTCCGCTCGTTGTGGTCGACCAGGTAGACGGCATGCTTTAGCGGGCTCAACAGGTCGGTGCGGGAGACGACGCCCACCAGCCGGCCGTCGGCCTCCACGACAGGGATGGAGCGCTGCTGGGTGAGCTTGGCCCGCAGGTCGGGCAGCGAGTCGTCCGGCGCCGCCGTGAGCACGCCGCGGCTCATGGCGTAGGAGACGGGGATGCTCAGGTGGAGCAGGCGCACCGTGGTGAAGGTATGGTGCGGGGAGGAGATGAGGGTGACGTTCTGTTCGCGCGCCAGCCGCACGATCTCTTCCGAGACCGGCACGCCCCCGGTAATCACGAGCGCGCCCACCCCTTCCTCTATGGCGGCGCGCTGCGCGTTCTCGCGGTCGCCCATCACCACCATGATATCCGGCTCGATCCGGCTGCGCATCGACTCGATGGACATGGCGCCGACAAAGACGCGGTCGCGCAGCGGCCGGTCCTTGGCCTCGGCGAGGAGCTGCGCGTCCAGCGTTTCCACCACGTTGTGCACGTCCAGGTGGATCTCGTCCAGCTGGTTGTCCGCCAGGCCGGTCAGGAGCATGCCGGCAAAGTCCTCGACGCCGATCAGGCCGTGCAGCCGGCCCTCGCCGTCCACGACGCACACGGCGCGGATCTGCCTCTCGCTCATGCGCCGGCCGACGCGATAGACGGACTCGCCCAGCAGGCCGGTGACGGGATGGTCGTTCATGACGTCGGCGGCGTGGGGGCGGACGTCCTCGACGAGCTGGGGAAGGGGCAGGCCGAAGCGATCCAGGATGTAGCGTGTCTCGCGCCAGGCCTCGCCCTGGCGGCCGGCGATGACGTTCTCCACGCCCTGCAGGCGCAGCAGCTCGGCATAGGCGACGGCCGAGACGATCGAGTCGGTGTCCGGGTTCTTGTGGCCGATGACGAATGACTTGCGGGCGTTCACGGCTCCCCCTCCCTCCTGGCGCCGGGCCGGCGGCCCGTGCGTCTACGCATTATACAGCGCCGGGCCGGCCGCGACAAAGAGATCCGGGGGCGGAACGGGCACGAGGCCCTACACTACATAGCGAGTCGGCTGCCCCGGCCGGGGCTGCTTGACAGTCCCGCGGGCAGGGAGTATACTGGACTCTAGCGCCGGCCCGGCATGGCCGGATCGCGCAGGAGCCGGCTGGGCGGCATCGTCGCGGCAGCGTCGCAGCGACCGGGAGGCAGCGATGACCGGAACAGACATCCCGCAGTACGCCATCTCCGAATGGCACGACACCGGCGAGATCTACCGCCGGCTGGATGCCCTCCTCCGGCAGCCGGTGCGCCCCATCCGGCGCGACCGCATGAACGAGTTCCTGGCCTACTTTGAGACGCGGTGCGCGCGCTCCAAAGCGCTGACCGACGAGGCCAAGAAAGTCATCCCCGGCGGCGTACAGCACAACCTCGCGTTCAACCACCCCTTTCCGTTGGCCGTCGACAGGTCCGAAGGCGCGTACCTGTGGGACGCGGACGGCAACCGCTACATTGACTTTTTGCAGGCGGGCGGGCCGACGGTCCTGGGCAGCAACTGGGCCCCCGTGCGCGACCAGGTGATCGAGCTGCTGCGCAGCTGCGGACCGGTCACGGGCCTCTTCCACGAGTACGAGCTCAAGCTGGCACAGCTCATCCACCGCTTCATGCCGGCCGTCGAGATGGTGCGCATGCTGGGCTCCGGCACAGAAGCCGCCATGGCGGCCATCCGGGCCGCGCGCGCCTTTACCGGCAGGAAGAAAGTGATCAAGATCGGCGGCGCCTACCACGGCTGGAGCGACCCGCTGGTGTACGGCCTGCACATCCCGGGCACCGGCCGGCGCGAGGCGACCGGCATCCCGCGCGGGGCATCCGCCGCCACCCAGGAGTGCTTTCCGAACGACCTGGGGCAGCTGCGCCGGATGCTGCGGCTCAACCGGCTGCGGGGCGGGACGGCGGCGGTCATTGTCGAGCCGCTGGGTCCCGAGAGCGGCACTCGCCCGGTCTTCCGGGAGTTTAACCAGGAGGTGCGCGCCCTGTGCGACGAGTCGGGCGCGCTGCTGATCTTGGACGAGGTGGTCACCGGTTTCCGGATGGGGATGGGCGGGGCACAGGGCTACTTTGGCGTCCGGCCGGACCTGACGCTGCTGGGCAAGTGCATCACCGGCGGCTACCCGATGGCGGGCGGCGTGGGCGGGCGGCGCGAGGTGATGGCCTGCTTCGCGGCGGGTATCGGCGGCAGCGGCGAGCGGGCCTACGTCGGCGGCACGCTGTCTGCCAACCCTCTTTCGTGCGCTGCCGGCTACTTTGCCCTGCTGGAGATGGAGCGGACCAACGCCCCGGTCGTCGCCGGGCGGGCGGGGGACAGGCTGACCAGAGGGCTGGAGGAGATCATCGAGCGGCACGGCCTGCCCTACGTGGCCTACAACCAGGGCTCGATCGTGCACCTGGAGACCTCGGGCGTCATGCTGCTGGACCTCCGCCACCCGCTGAAGGCGCTGCGCGAGCTCAAGCCGCGCAAACAGATGATGGAAGAGATGGGGGCGGCCTACATGTCGCAGGGGCTCGTCACGCTGGCGGGCAGCCGCATGTACACGAGCCTCGCCGACACCGACGCCGTCATCGACGATGCCCTCGACCGCTTCGAGACGGTACTGGCGAGCGCCGAGGGGGTCTAGACCCGGCCCAGGCGGCAGGGCGGGCAGGAAGGCAGGGGGCTGTGGAGTATCTGCTGGCTCACGACGTTGGCACCGGCGGCAACAAGGCCGTCCTCGTGGCGGCCGATGGGCGGGTGTGCGCCACGGCCTTTGCCCCCTACCCGATCCACTACCCCCGCGCGGACTGGGCCGAGCAGGAGCCGGAAGACTGGTGGGGTGCGGTCGTCTCGACCACGCGGCAGGTGATGCAGCAGGCCGGCGCGGCCCCCGGCGACATCCTCGGCATCGCGCACACCACGCAGCTGCTGGGCATTGTCCCCATCGGCGCGGACGGCCGGCCCCTCCGGCCGGCCATCATTTGGCTGGACGGGCGCGCACCGGAGCAAGCCAAGCGCATGATGCGCAGGTTCGTGGGCCCGCGTGTCTTTGCGCTGGTGGCAGGCGGGGCCCTCTCGGGCAAGGACGGCCTGCCCAAGCTCCTGTGGCTCAAGGAGAACGAGCCCGAGACCTACGAGAGGATGACCTGCTTCCTCGACGTCAACGGCTACCTCACCTACCGGGCAACCGGCCGGCGGGTGATGGAGTGGTCGTGCGCCTCGGCCTTTGGCTTTGACCTGAAGAAGAAGGATTGGCTGCGCGGCATCTTCCGCTATATCGGGCTGGACCCCGCCAAGCTCCCGCCCCTGGTCCGCTCCATCGACCAGGTCGGCGGCCTCACGGACGAAGCGGCGCGCGAGTGCGGCCTGGCGCCGGGGACCCCGGTCTTGGGCGGCGGAGGCGATGCCCAGGGAGCGGCCATCGGCTCGGGGGCGGTGGGGGAGGGAGAGGGCCACATCTACCTCGGCACTTCGGCCTGGGTGGGCGTCATGACCGGCAGGCATCCATCCGGAAAGCAGGGCGTCGTCGCCATGCAGTCCGCCGACCCGGCCAAGGCGCTGCTGTTTGCCGAGATGGAGACGGCCGGCGCGTGCCTCAAGTGGGTCGCCGACCAGTTCTACGCAGCCGAGCAGGCCGACCCAAGGGTGCGCAACGTCTACGCGCTCATGGACCGCAAGGTGCAGACCGTGGAGCCGGGAGCCGGCTTTCTCCTGTGCGCGCCGTGGATGTTTGGCGAGCGGGCGCCGGTCAATGACACCTGGGTGCGGGCGACCTTCTTCAACCTGAGCGCCGACCACACGCGCGAGCACATGCTGCGCGCGGTGTACGAGGGGGTCGCGTTCAACCTGCGCTGGCTCATCGAGATCGTCGAGGGCAAGTTCGGTTTCCGGCTGCCGGTGCTGCGGGTGATCGGCGGTGGGGCGCGTGGAGCACCCTGGATGCAGATCATTGCCGACATCACCGGGCGCCGGGTGGAGTCGGTCGCCCATCCCCTCGAGGCGGGCGCGGCGGGCATCGCACTGACGGCGGCCGTCGGCCTGGGGCTTTATCCCGACTTTGCCTCGCTCAAGGGGATCGTCCGTGTCGAGCGGCAGTTCGAGCCGCAGGCGTGCAACGCCGAGTGCTACGAAGCCCTCTACCGGGTCTACCACAAGCTGTACGGCCGGCTGCGCGGGCTGTACCATGAAGTGAATGAGGAGCGATTTCGCCAGTGCGGCCGGCGCGGCGCGGAGGCCACGGCTGGCCGCGAAGGCGAATGACCGCCGGCGTAAGCGACTTGGCCTTGCCGGCCGGTGCACGATTATGGAAAGGAGCGCACCATGAAGATCGACGTGGAATCGATGCCCATCGCCCTGCCCGACGGCGTGGACTATGACGACTACCTGGTCGCGACGTACCTGGCTTCCTACCCGAACGGGATCCCGATCCCCAAGCTGGCACCGGCGTTGGCGATCGAGCAGTCCACCGGCACCTGGGTGGCGGTGCCGGGCGAGACGCCTGAGGTCCGGCGCTGCCACGTGGCCAAGGTGCTTGGCGTCTACGAGGTGCCGGACTGGGAGTGGATGGTGCCGCCCGACGTGCAGTACCGCCACTACATCATCCAGATGGCCTTTCCACAGGTCAACATCGGCTTGCAGATCCCGATGCTCCTGACCACGGTCATCGGCAACCTCTCGATGGCCGGGCGCGTCAAGCTGCTGGACGTGCGCTTCCCGGAAAAGTACGTCGCGGGTTTCCAGGGCCCCAGGTTTGGCATTGCCGGCGTGCGCAAGCTGCTGGGCGTGAAGGACCGGCCGCTCTTGAACAACATGATCAAGCCCTGCACGGGATACCCGCCGGAGGTGGGCGTGGAGCTCTTCCGCGCCGCAGCCCGGGGTGGGTGCGACATCATCAAGGACGACGAGCTGATCGCCAACGCCTCCTTCAACGAGGTCCAGGCGCGCGTCAAGCTCTACATGCAGGCGGAGCGCCAAGTCTACGAGGAGACGGGCGAGCACACGCTCTACACCGTCAACGTGACCGATGAGGTGCCCAGGGTATTCGAGAACGCCCGCCGCGCCGTGGAGCTGGGCTGCAATGCGCTGATGGTCAACTACCTGGCGACGGGCTTCCCGGTGCTGCGGGCGCTGGCGGAAGACCCCGCCCTCCGCGTGCCGGTGCTGGCCCACATGGACGTCGCCGGCGCGCTCTATTCCTCCGAGTGGCACGGCCTCTCCTCGCACCTGGTGCTGGGCAAGCTGCCCCGCTTGGCGGGCGCCGACGTGGTCGTCATCCCGGCGCCCTACGGCAAGGCGCCTGTCCTCCCGGAAAAGTTCCAGCGGGTGGCGCAGAACCTCACCTTCCCGCTGTACGATCTCAAGCCGGCTTTCCCGATGCCCAGCGGAGGGATCACACCCAGGATGGTGCCGACCGTGATCAAGGACGTGGGGACCGACATCGTGATCGGCTCGGGAGGCGGCATCCATGCGCACCCGCAGGGCCCGGTGGCCGGCGCGAGGGCTTTCCGGCAGGCGATCCAGGCCACGCTGCAGGGACGCTCGCTGGAGGACGCAGCCGGCGAGTACCCCGAGCTGAAGGCGGCGCTCGAAGCGTGGGTGGACCCCTTCAAGGGGATGGGTATGTAGCGGCGGGACGACGATCCAGGCGCGGTGCGCGAGAGCATCCCAGGCGGCCGCGGCGTCCCCAGGAGGCACTCTTCGGGCGGGCCGCCCAACTTGCCAGCACGCGCCTTCCGGCTAGAATGGCGGGGTGCGCGGCACCTCTTTCCGGCAGGCTCCGTCCTCCACTCGGCTCGGTCCAGGTGACCGTCGAGGAACAGCGGCCTGATGGCCCCTTCGCTGCTGGCTGCCCTCTTTGCGCTCTCGTCGGCCCTGGTCTGGGGGGCCGGCGACTTTGCCAACGGGCTGGGGGCACGCCGGGTGGGCGCGATCCGCGCGACACTGACGGCCTATGGGGTGGGGCTCCTGGTGCTCACGGCGGTCGCCCTGGCCCGCGGCGAGGCGCTCCCGCCGGCGGCCGACCTGCTGTGGGGAGCAGCAGCCGGGTTGGCAGGCGTGGTGGGCGTGGTGTTCCTGCTGCGCGGGTTTGCCGAGGGGCAAATGGGCATCGTAGCGCCCGTCTCGGCTGTGCTGACCGCATCCATCCCGGTGGTCTTCTCCGCGCTGACGCGAGGCATGCCGGGCACGCGCCAGCTGCTGGGCTTTGGGGTGGCGATCGCCGGCACCTGGCTGCTGTCACGCCCGCAGCCGCTGGGCGGCCGGCCGGGCGGGCTTGGGGCGGCGCTGGTGGCGGGCCTGGGGTTCGGCGGATTCTTCGTCGCGCTGGACCAGGTGGGTCCGGGGGCCGTCTTCTGGCCGCTGGTCGCCGCGCGCGTGGTGGCAGTCGCGGCAGTGCTGCCGCTGGCGCTCGCCGGGCGGCGGCCCCTCCTCCCGCCCGGAAGGGTGCTGCCCATCCTGGTGTGCGGCGGCGTGATGGACGCGGCCGGCAACCTGCTCTTCCTGTTGGCGACCCAGACCGGCCGCCTGGACGTGGCGGCGGTGCTGGCTTCCCTCTACCCCGCGATCACGGCCCTGTTGGCGTGGCTGGTCGCCGGGGAGAAGATGACGCGCTCGCAGGTCGCCGGGGCGGCTGCTGCCGTCGCGGCGATCGTGCTCATCACACTCTGACAGGCTGCCAGGAGGCCGGGGAACGAAACCCCGGCCCCGGAAAGGAAGGGATGCGCAAAGGCCACCGCGGCCTGGGGGACGCTACGGCTCCGGCTCCAAGATCGCGCTGGTGGTACCCGAGAAAGGATTGCCCAGAGAGTCCTTGCCCTTCCAGGTCACCCGGACGGTCGCCCCGCGCAGCTCGCACTCGTTGCCCGCAGCGGACCTGACCCAAGAGTCGTAGGTCTCGGTGCCATGCGCCCAGACGACGATGGTCTCCGTGCTCCACTGCCCGCCACCGCGTACCCACACCTCTCCGTCCAGCTCGATGTACTCGACGCTGATCTGGCCGATGGTGCCGTTCGTGCCACTTTCGTTGGTGAAGGTGATGGTCCAATCCCACTCGCACTCGCCGCCCGAGATGGGCGTGCAGGGGATCGTGGAGGGCAGGCTGCCGCGGACCTTGGCAGGGCCGGGCGGCGGCTCGGTGGGCCACGGGGTCCAGGTGGGCTCTGGCGTCGGCGTGTCCAGCGGCGTAGGGGTGACCGAGGGCGTCGGCGTGACCGTCGGCTCGATGCCGGGGCAGTGGAGCGTCACCTGCTGCGGCGCACTCACATGGCCGGCCGCGTCGCCGACTGTGATCTGGAGGACAAGGAGGTATTCCTCGTCGCCGCATTCCCAGGTGCCGCTGACCGACGTCCCGTACTTTTGCACCACGGCGCTGGCCTCGATCGTGCCGTCTTCCACCTGGACGTCCTGGCTGGTGGACGACAGGATCTCCCAGTCGACCAGATTGGCATCGCCGTCGGCGTCAGAAAAGAGGATCTTGATAAAGTAGGTCATGTGACCGCCCGGCGCCTCATGGCTGACCTGCAGCGGGCTGAGGACAGGAATGCGGTCCGCCTCGGGAATCGGCGTCGGGCTGGGGGTGAGGGTGGGCGTCGGTGGCTCCGGCGTGACAACCACGTAGGTGATAGGGGGTGCCGGGCTGGGCGTGGCGGTGACGACCACAACCTGGGGCGCGCCGCAGGCCCCGAGGGCAGCCGGGACGCAGATCAACAGGAGAAACAGGCAGCAGGCTCTCCGCATAGCTCCCCCGCGCTAGGATCCCAGCGCCGCCAGCTCGTCGATCATCCCACTGATTACGTCAAATCCCCCCTGCCAGAACGCCGCCGACGCGATGTCTATCCCCGCCTCGGCCAGGATCGCCGCCGGGCTCTTGGAGCCGCCGTAGGCCAGGATGCGCAGGTAGCGCGGCACAAAGCCCTCGCCCTCCGCACGGTACTGGTTGTAGAGCGCCAGCACCAGCAGCTGCCCAAAGGAGTAGGCGTAGCAGTAGAAGGGCACCTGGTAGATGTGCGGGATCGAGACCCACTCCCAGCGGAACTCGTCCGCGATCTCCAGGGAGTCTCCGAACTGCTCGACAAGGTTGGCCATGTACCGCTCGGCCAAGTCGCCGGTCGTCGCCCCGGCCTGGATCGCCGCGTGCGCCTCCCGCTCGAAGAGCACGAAGAACGCCTGCCGCTGGATCGAGGCATAGGCATCGTCCACGCTCGAGGCCAGGATGTTGCGCCGGACGGCCGGGTCGCCCTCGCCCGCCAGCAGCCGCTGGAGGAGCAGCATCTCGGCAAAGTTGGAGGCCGTCTCGGCCATCGGAAGCGACGAGTGGAAGGTGAGCGGCGAGTGCCCGGCGGCTGCCAGCGCATGCACGGCGTGCCCCAGCTCGTGGGCCAGCGTCGCCACGTCGGACGGCCGCCCGTTGTAGTTCACGAGCACCCAAGGGGTCAGCCCCGGCACCTGGCTCGCGCAGAAGGCGCCCGTGTCCTTGCGCGGCCGAATTTCCGAGTCGAGGTGGCCCTCGGCGAAGACGCGCCGGGCGTACCCCACCAGGTCGGGTGAGAAAGCGCCCAGGCTGTCCAGCGCCATCTGCGCCCCCTGCGAGAAGGGGATGGTCCGCTCCACGTCCGCCAGCGGCGCGTAGATGTCGAACCGGCGCAGCTTGGGCATGCCCAGCCAGCCCGCCTTCAGCCGGAAGTAGCGCTGGAACACCGGCGCATTCGTGCGGCACACCTCCAGCAGCGTGTCCACCACCGTGTCGGGGATGTCGTTCCGGAGGTTGCGCACGGCAATCGGCGCGGCGAAGGAGCGGAGGTGAAGGTTCTCACTCGCCCAGTCGCGCACGACGTGCTGGTAGATCTGGCCCAGGACGGAGCTCTGCTCGCCAAAGACACGGTACAGCTCCTGGTAGGCCGCAGCCCGCAGCTCCGGCCGCGCGCCGCGCACATAGGTCATCAGCTCGCCGCGTGTCAGCGTCTTGACCTCGCCGTCGACCTCCAGCCGGTAGGAGAGGCCCGACGTGAGCATGTCATAGACGGTGCGGAGCGCCTGCACCCCGTTGACGTCCTTGAGATTGACGATCTTTTCCTCGGGCTCCGAGAGCGTGTGGGGCGCAAAGAGCCGCAGCGCCTCGAAGAAGTAGGCCGCGTCACCCGCCGCCGGCAGGAGCCGCTGCGCGGCTGCCTCGTCCAGCCCCTTCCACCAGAGCGTGAAGAAGAGGACCCGGTTCTGGACGCCGGTGATCAGCTCGTCCATCCGCCCGCGAAAGGCCAGGGCATCCTGGTCCTGGGTATCCCCGGCGAACCAGAGCTCGCCGTAGCTGCCCAGCCGCGAGGCGATGGCCTGGATCGTCTCGAACGCGGCGGTGAGCGCAGCGAACTGCTCCGCCGGCAGGTCGGGCGAGAGCGCCTCCCGGCCCGCCTCCAGCCCCGCCACCGCCGACTCCATCTCGGCCACCAGCGCATCGAGCTCCGGGCCCGATGTGCCCGGCAGCAGGTCCGCCAGGGACCAGCGCGTCTGTACGAACGTCTCTTCCGTCATGGTTTGCCCTTCCTCTCACACGTCGTTGGGTACCAGCGCCCCGCGGCGGCACAGCGTCCCAGCCGCGCTGTCAGCCGGCCGATTATAGCAGCCTGCCTGCGCGCGGGCAACTGCGGCCACCCCCCTGCCCGCTGCGGCGTGGCAGCATGAGGCAGGGTGGCGTCCAAGTCCACAAGGCTGTCACGCTGAGCGCAGCGAAGCATCTCGGTTCGGCGCGGACGAGACCCTTCCCTTCGCTGCGCTCAGGGCGAGATCCTTCGGTCGCTGCGCTCCCTCAGGATGACAGAGAGGCAGAAGTGCGACGCCGTGAAAGTATGAGGTCGCCAACTTGACCTGAGGTGCGCGTTGTGGTAAGCTGGTCCGGCAAGCGTTCGATGGACCATGTCCGCCATGAGGACGACTGCAGGGCCTCTACGGGCCCAAGGGAAAGGAGGTGACGACGCGGGCCTTTCTTGACCGGCAGGAAAACCGCACCTGGCCTTTCGTTTCACACGCAGAAAATCTGAATCCAATGAGGGAAGAGACAATGAACAAGAAACTGGCGATGCTAATGGTCCTGGTCTTGCTCATCCCGATGATCGCGGCCTGCGGGGCCACCCCGACGCCGCAGATCATCGAGGTCACCAAGATCGTGGAGACCGAGGGCGAGACGGTTACCGTTGTCGAGACCAAGGTCGTCGAGGTCCAGGTTACGGCTGCCCCGGAGGAAGTCGTGCCCGCTGCCCTCGTGGCACCCGACCCGACCACCTACACGCTGGTCACCTTCGGTGACATCGACACCATGGACCCCGCGCTGGCTTACGATACGGCCAGCTCGGCCATCATCATGAACGTGCTCGAGGGCCTCATCTTCTTCAACCGCGAAAAGATGACCGAGTACGTCCCCGTCCTGGCCACCGAGATCCCGAGTGTGGACAATGGCGGTATCTCGGCGGACGGCAAGACCTACGTCTTCAAGATCCGCCAGGGCGTCAAGTTCCACAACGGGAACGACCTGACCCCCAGTGACTTTGCCTACACCTTCGTCCGCGGCCTGCTGCAGTCCGACCCGAACGGCCCGCAGTGGCTGTTGATCGAGCCGATCATGGGCTATGCGTCGGGCGACATCACCGAGGAGATCGGCGAGGGCGCCTATGCCGGTGATGCGGCGGCACTGAAGGAAAACGCCACGCCGGAGGAGCTGGTGGCGGTGTGCGAGAAGGCCAAGGCCGCTGTCGTGGCCGACGACGCAGCCGGCACGCTGACCTTTAACTTGGCGCAGCCCTGGGGTCCCTTCCTCGCCACCCTGGCGCAGTCGTGGGGCTCCGTCCTGGACGAGCAGTGGGCCATCGAGCAGGGCGCCTGGGACGGCTCTTGCGACACCTGGGTTGACCAGTATGCCCCCGGTGCGGAGAACACCCCGCTGGGCACGGTCATGATGGGCACCGGCCCCTACAAGCTGGAGAGCTGGACGCCCGACGAGGGCTTTGTCCTGGTCGCCAACGAGGAGTACTGGCGCGCAGAGGGCGACGAGATGTGGCCCGGCGGCCCGAGCGGTGCCCCCCGGATCAAGCGCATCGTGCAGGACCTGGTGGATGAGTGGGGCACCCGTTTTGCCATCCTGCAGGCCGGCGACGCCGAGTCTGTTACGGTCCCTGCGGCCAACCGGCCCCAGGTGGACGCAACCTACGTGGGCGAGACCTGCGACTACCTGACAAACGAGTGCACGCCGACCGAGAACCCCGACGCGCCGCTGCGCAAGTGGGGCGGCCTGCCAAGCGTCAGCCGCACGAACATCTTCATGAACTTTGACCTGAGCCAGGACACGGGCGTCAACCCCTACATCGGCTCGGGCCAGCTCGACGGGAATGGCATCCCGCCCGACTTCTTCACCGACATTCACGTCCGCAAGGCGCTCAACTACTGCTTTGACTACGACGCCTTCATCTCGGACGCGCAGAACGGCGAAGGCATCCGCAACAACGGCCCGATCATCCTCGGCATGCTGGGCTACAACCCTGACGGCCCGATGTACGAGTACGACACGGCCAAGTGCGCTGAGGAGATGGCCCTGGCCTGGGACGGCAAGGTCGCCGAGACCGGCTTCCGCGTCCAGATGGCCTACAACACCGGCAACGTCGGCCGCCAGACCGCCTGCGCCATCCTGCAGTCGAACCTCGCCTCGGTCGACGCCAAGTACCAGATCGAGTGCATCGGCCTGCCCTGGCCGACGATGCTGCGCTACTTCCGCGCCGGGCAGCTGCCGCTGACCGCCTCCGGCTGGGTCGAGGACATCCACGACCCACACAACTGGGTACAACCCTTCACGGTCGGCACCTACGCCGGGCGCCAGAACCTGCCCGACGACCTAAAGGCCCAGTTCCAGGAGCTGGTGACGGCCGGCGTCATGGCACCCGACCCGGCAGCGCGCACCCAAATCTACTACGAACTCCAGCAGCTCTTCCACGACACGGCGATCCAGATCACCCTGTCGCAGGAGGCCGGAGTTCGCTACGAGCAGCGCTGGGTGCAGGACTGGTACTACAACCCACTGCTCTTCGCAGGCTACTACTACGCCCTGGGTCTGAAGAGCGAATAGTCGCCTGATCTGAAAGGTTGCCCTCACCGGCGGGGGCGCATGCTCCCGCCGGTGAATTTCCCTGAAACGAGGGGGTGTCCATGACCCGGTACATTGCCCGCCGCCTGCTGCAGCTGCCGATCACGGTCTTTGGTGTCACGCTGCTCATCTTCATGATGATGATGACGCTCGACCCTGTCGAGCGTTCGGCCCTCTACATCCGCGATGTGCCGCACACCGAGGGCGCGCTGGATGCCGTGATCCGGCGCTACGGGCTGGACGACCCATTCTACGTGCAGTACTGGCGCTGGTTAGTGGGCAAGGACGACCCGCAGAGCGGCGAGAGAGTGGGCGGCATCCTGCGCGGCGACCTGGGCTTTTCCCGCACCGGGCGCATCCCCGTCAAGGACCTGCTCTTGCGCCGGCTGCCGGTCTCGCTGGAGCTGGCCCTCTGGGCGGGCTTGCCGATCATCCTGCTCGGCATCGGATTGGGGGTGACCGCCGCCACACACCACAACAAGTTTATAGACCAGCTGGCGCGCGTCTTTTCCATTGTCGGCTGGTCTTTTCCCACCTTTGTCTTTGCACTTTTGATGCTGACCTTCTTCTATGCTCAGCTGGAGTGGTTCCCGCCCGGGCGCCTATCGGACTGGGCGACGCAAGCGGTGGCTGCGCCCACCTGGCACAGCTACACCAACATGTACACCCTCGACGGGATCCTGAACCTGCGCTTTGACGTCTTTCTCGACGCGGCCCGGCACCTGGTCCTGCCGATTGTCACACTGGTCTACGTCGAAGTCGCCATGCTCCTGCGTATCACCCGCTCGTCGATGCTCGAGTCACTCCACCAGGACTATGTGACGACGGCGCGCGCGAAGGGGCTTGCGGACAAGAAGGTGACGAACCGCCATGCACTGCCGAACGCGCTCATCCCGGTGGTGACGGTTGCCGGCTTTACAGTCGTGGGGCTGATTGGAGGCGTGGTCATCACGGAAACGATCTTTGACCTGCCGGGCATGGGGCAGGCGGCCGCGCGCGCTGCGGGAAGCCTGGACCTCCTGACGGTGGTCAGCTTTACCATGTTTACCTCCGTGGTGGTCATCCTGGCCAACCTGGCGATCGATGTCATCTACGGTCTTCTTGACCCGCGCGTGCGGCTGAGCTAGGGAAAGACCAGGTGCAGCGCACCCTTGAGGTGCCCCGCACCGAGTGAATGAGGTGATGAATGGCGACTGACACGATGACACCGAGGCAGACCCCGGGACAAAGGACAATCACGCGCGACGACGTGGCCGGATGGAACCTGCCGGAGCTGAGGGGGCTTCGCAAGCTGCTCGGCCCGGAATGGTACCGGATTGTGCACGGGGTGTTTACCAATCCCCTCTCGGTGGCCGGCCTGATCATTGTCACGGTCTTTATCCTGATGGCCGCCTTTGCCCCGGTATTGGCCCCGCCGTCCAAGCTGTCCCCCGACCCCTACCTGATCCCGCGTGACGGCTATGGCCCTGTGCCCAAGGCACCGGGAACGGAGTGGCTGAAAAATCCCCCGGCGGTGGTGCCCGGCTGGTACAAGCTGCTGACTGGCAAGGACCAGTGGGTGCACATCATGGGTACCGCCTCGGGCCAGTTCGACATTTGGTACGGCGTGGTGTGGGGCTCGCGCACTGCCCTCTTCGCCGGCCTGGTGGTCACCTTTAGCACAGTGTTCATCGGCATCATCGTGGGGTCGATTTCGGCCTTTTACGGCGGCTGGCTGGACGACGTGCTGCAGCGCATCACCGAGATCTTTATGGCCTTTCCCTTCCTGCTGGCGGCGCTGATGCTCGCCGCCATCCTGGTTCCCAAGTTCGGCCGGTCCATCTGGCCTCCCACCATCGCCCTGATCGTCTTTGGATGGACGCGCTATGCCCGTGTGGTGCGCGGCGACATCCTCTCGGCCAAGGAGCGGGACTATGTCCTGGCAGCGCGGGTCACCGGCGCCAAGGACAACCGGCTGATCATCCGGCACATCCTGCCGAACGTGATCTATCCCATCCTGGTCCTGGCCTCCTTCCGATTGGGCGATGCGGTCCTCTCCTTCGCGGCCCTCTCCTTCCTGGGAGTGGGCACCGACATCGGCTATGCCGATTGGGGGCAGATCATCAGCTTTGCCCGCGACTGGATCCTGAGCCTGGACACGCACTGGTACATTGTCGTCTACCCCGGCCTGTCATTGATCATCTTTGGCCTTGGCTGGAACCTGATCGGCGATGCCCTGCGCGATATCCTCGATCCGAGGCTGCGGAGCGTCCGCGGGTAGAGCAGGGCGGGCAGCGGCCCGCGCAGCTGACAACCTGGGCTGCCCATGTCACCCTGAGCGAAGCGAAGGGTCTCGGCCAGGCAAGGCGAGATTCTTCGCTTCGCTCAATGACAGAGGGCCTTTCGAGTGGTAACCACCATGACCCAACAAAGGCAAGATCCCGGTCCGGCCGACCAGCTCCTGCAGCTTGGCTTTCTCTCCGGCGCGCTGGCGGGCGGCGCATTGGCGCTGGGAGCGTACGCCTCCGATGCCGTCGCCGTGGGCGCCAGCCACCTGCGGCTGGTCTACCCGAGCCTGGTTGCCGGCAGCATGACCTTGGTGGCGCTTGGCGGCTTGGGAGGCTGGCTGGCGGCCAAGCTGGGCAAAGCGTGGGCCTCCCTGCTCGTATGGCTCTGCACAGCCGCACTGATGATGCTCCTCATCGGCCACCTGCCGTACGAGGGACGCACACTGACGGTCTGGCTCTCGGACCTGCGAGCCTGGGGGCGGCCGGTTTTCCCATTCGACGTGACTGCCGGGATTGGGATGGCGCTCGCCGGCTTCTTTACCCTCCTCCTTTTCGGGGGGCTGGGCCTCGTGCAGCCCTACCGGCTGGAGCTCATAGACGGAGAGATTGAGTACCCCCCCTCCGCCCCTTCGCTTCGCACAGGGGCCAGCGCACCAGCTGCGGCACGGGGGAGGCTGAATGCGCGAGGCTGGTTCCTGCTTCTCCTGCCCCTCCCGCTCGTGGTGGGCGTGGGGCTCATCAACGACAACGTGGTGAACCGGCCGCTGCGGGTGGCCCCCCAGCAGGTGTATGAGGCGGTCCACACCGGCCGCACCTACGAGGGCGACCTGTTTGAGCTGAGCCTCGAGAGGGGCGTCAACTACAACGCCATCAAGGGCGTACGGGACCTGATGAGCGACGAGTTCTCACTGTCCATCGGTGGCTCGGACGGCATGTCGGACACGGTCTTTGTGGTGGCCGATTTCGACAACGGCGCCTGGGTCACCTGCCGGGTCGTGGCCGGCACGCTTTCCTTCTGTTACGACGCCACGCAGCCCTACCTGAAAGGGCTCACGGCGGTAATCGCCACCGGCCAGGTGCCCGAGGATTGCCCCTATTGCCGTTTCTCGGTCAGCGACGAGCTGCGCGCCTGGCTTCGGGAGCAGGCCGCGGGCCTGGGCCCCGAGCCGCGCGTCCGCCGCCTGGCCCAGTGGGGCTCCTACGTGCTGGTCGAGGCCTCGTCGCCCAGCAGCGGCGGCGCCATCGAGTGCCTGTTCCACAGGTTCGACCCTGTCACCCTGGAGAGCTGTTCCCTTGTCCAAGCAAAGTGAATACGACGTCATCATTCGCAGCGGGACCATCTACGACGGGCTCGGTGGAAGCCCATTCGACGGCGACATCGGGCTGCTGGGTGACCGGATCGCCGCCGCCGGCAATCTGGCGGGCGCACGCGGCCGCCGTGAGATCGACGCCCGCGGGCTCGCGGTCGCACCGGGCTTTGTCAACATGCTCTCCTGGGCTCGTGAGTCGCTCATCCAGGACGGCCGCTCGCAGTCCAACATCCGCCAGGGGGTGACGCTGGAGGTCCTGGGCGAGGGAACGTCGATGGGACCGCTCAGTGAGGAGATGGCGGAGGATGCCAGGGCGCGCCAGGGCCGTATCCGCTACGACATCGAGTGGCAAACCCTGGGCGGCTACCTCGACTGGCTGGCCCGGCGGGGCGTGTCGTGCAACATCGCCTCCTTTGTGGGGGCTACCACCGTTCGCATCCACGTGCTGGGGTACGCCGACCGGGCGCCGAACGGCAAGGAGCTGGCGAGGATGTGCGCCCTGGTGCGGCAGGCGATGCAGGAAGGCGCGGTGGGCCTCTCCACGGCGCTCCTGTACGCACCGGCCTGTTACGCCGGGAACGACGAGGTGGTCGCCCTCGCCCGGGCAGCCGCCGAGTTCGGAGGGCTCTACATCTCGCACATCCGCGACGAAGGGAGCCACCTGCTGGAAGCACTGGCGGAGCTGGTCGGGGTGGCGCGGTCGGCCGGAATCGCGGCCGAAGTGTACCACATGAAAGCCTCCGGCCGGGAAAACTGGGGCAGGCTGGGGGATGCCATCGCGCTGATCGAGGCGGCACGTGCGGAAGGGCTGCACATCACCGCCGACATGTACACCTACCCCGCCTCGGCGACGGGGCTGGACGCAGCCATGCCTCCCTGGGTGCAGGAAGGCGGGCACCGCGCCTGGGTCAACCGGCTGCAGGACCCTGCCATCCGCGCGCGGGTGGCGCGCGAGATGGCCACGCCCAACGATGCGTGGGAGAACACCTACCTGGCAGCCGGCTCGGCGGAGAGGGTACTCCTGGTCGGCTTCCGCAGCGAAGCACTCAAGCCGCTGACCGGCAAGACCCTGGCCGAGGTCGCGGCCATGCGCGGCACAACCCCCGAGGAGACGGCCATCGACCTGGTGATCGAGGACGACAGCGAGGTCAGCACCATCTACTTCACCATGTCGGAGGAGAACGTGCGCCGCCAGATCGCGCTGCCCTGGATGAGCTTTGGCTCCGATGGCGCTTCCCAGGCGCCGGAGGGGGTCTTTTTGCAGGCCAGCCCTCACCCGCGGGCCTACGGGACCTTTGCCCGGCTGCTGGGCAAATACGTTCGCGACGAGCGCGTCATCCCGCTCGAAGAGGCCGTCCGGCGGCTGACCTCCCTGCCGGCGGAGAACCTGCACCTGGCGGGGCGCGGCCGGCTCGTGCCCGGCTGCCTGGCGGATGTGGTCGTCTTCGACCCATCCACGATCCAGGACCATGCCACCTTCGAGCGGCCGCACCAATACGCCACCGGCGTGGAGCATGTGTGGGTCAACGGCGTGCAGGTGCTGGAAGCCGGTGAGCACACCGGCGCGCTGCCGGGCCGTGTCGTGCGCGGGCCGGGCTGGCGGGGTGGTCGTCCCCTTTCCTGAGAGAGATGGAAGGGCTGCCCTCACCCCAGCCCTCTCCCAGGGGGAGAGGGAGCTTGGTTACGGCCTGCGCGCACCCCAGAAAAGCTCGGTCCAGTGGGGCTCTTCCAGCGACGAAATCTGCACTACCGGCACGCGGTGCGACGTGGCATGGATGAACTCGGGCGCGCCCAGGCACAGCCCCACGTGCGTGATCCGCTCCCGCCCGAAAAAGATCAGGTCCCCCGCCTGAAGCGCGTCCCGCTCCACCGGCGCATGCCTCGGGTCCGTGTACTGGATTCGCGAGTCGCGCAGCAGCTGCACCCCGTGCAGCCGGTACGCAAGCTGCACAAAGCCCGAGCAGTCGATCCCCAGCGGGGTTGTCCCGCCAAACAGGTAGGGGACATCCAGCAGGCGCCGGGCTGTGCCGAGCACGTCCTGGGTACTGCCGCGGGGCCGAGGGGCCGCCGGGTCCACGAGGGCCAGGTCACCGGCGCGCATCCAGCGCCGTGAGCGGTCGGGAAGCTCGACGAGCGTCCAGTCCTCCCGCTCCTCCACAACAGGCATCCGCACCCCCAGCGTCACGCGGCCGGCAGGCGCGTGCGACACGCCGTCCGGCACGGCGTAGAGGAAGGGCATCAGCGTCTGCACCTCGCCCACCCGGCCCGACGAGGCATAGAGCGGCTCGGCCGGGTCGCAGAGCCGGACGTGGCTCGCCTCGATCCAGCCGCGGTAGTCGTCCGGCATGCGCACATAGTACCAGCCGTCGCCGGTCACTTCGACGGCGACGTGTGTCCCGAGTGCCGCCTGCGTCACGACATCTTTGAGCAGTTCCGGGCCGCTGTGCAAGTTGGCGACCGTGTCCAGGACCACGCCCATGGGTTCCATGCTGCCCTCCCTCATCTTTCGCCTGCCGAAAAGACCTCCGGCGACAGGAGCCCGCTTCCGACACGGGACACGGCGCCGGCCATCGTCACCGACCAATCGGGTGCGATCGAGATCTCGATCACGCCGCCCGGCATGTGCACTTGGATATCGGCGTCGCACAGCCCAAGCCGGTGCGCCACGGCCGCCGCCGCGCACGAGCTGCTGCCCGAGGCCAGCGTATAGCCCGCACCCCGCTCCCATATCTCGATCTGGATGCGCCGCCGATCCAGCACCCGCAGGAACTGCACATTCGTGCGGTTCGGAAAGCGCACGTCGGTCTCGATGGCGGGCCCCCAGCGCCGCGCATCCACGGCGGACACCCGGTCACACAGGACGACGCAGTGCGGGTTGCCGACCGTAGCCGCGCAGTAGCGAAAGCGCCGTCCCGCGGCCTCCAGCGTCTCCTCCAACACCTCGCGCGGCGGGCCGGCGACCGGGATCAGGCGGCTGTCGAACGAGACCCGGCCCATGTGCACCGTGACCCGCCGCCCCGCCTGCTCCACCCGCGCCGTGACAGGCCCGCCCGGCGTGGCAATGGTGAAAGGCTCGCTGCCCACCAGCCCTTGGTCCCACAGGGCACGCGCAAAGATGCGCAGCCCATTGCCCGACTTCTCAAACTCGCCGCCGTCCGGGTTAAAGAGCCGCAGCCGAAAATCGCACACTTCGTCCCTGAAGGGCCCCAGCAGGAGCCCGTCCGAGCCGGCGCCATAGTGCCGGTCACAGAAGCGCGCGATCTGCTCAGGTGCCAACTCAGCTGCCAGGCCGGCGGGGTCGACCACCAGGTAGTCATTGCCCAGCGCCTGGTACTTCACGTAGGCAACCGGGCCGGGCGAGGCCGCCGGCCCGGCGGCGAGCGGGCGGTCGCGGCGCAGCAGGTCGTCCAGCGACTCGCGCACCTGGATGGGCTGAGCGCGCCCCGATTCCAGCCAGAGGGCCGCCGGCCGGCGCGCGCCGTTGTAGTTGCTTGCCATGGAGAGCTGGTAAGCGCCCGAGACGGGCAGCGCGACCAGCTCGCCCTCGTCCAGCTCCGGCAGCGGCAGGTCGCGGATCATCACGTCGCTCGACTCGCAGTAGGGTCCCGCCAGCGTGGCCGGGCCGGCAGACGGGCGTCCCGGGTCGCGCACCGGCAGGGCCGAGTAGCAGGCCCCGTACAGCGCCGGCCGCAGGTTGTCGGCCAACCCCCCGTCGAGGAGCACCCAACGCCGGTTCGGCATGCGCTTGGTGCTGCCCACCCGGTAGACCGCCACCCCCGCGCGGGCGACCAGGCTGCGGCCCGGCTCGAGCTGGATGCGCGGCAGCGGCAGTCCCCGCGCCCGGCAGCCCGCCTCCACCGTCTCGCCGACGCAGCGCGCGTAGGCCGCGATGTCCGGCTGCGGCAGGTCCTTCTCGCAGTAGGCCACCCCCCAGCCCCCGCCCGGCGATATCGCCCAGGACCCTCCCAGCCCGATCCGCACGGCCAAATCGAGCGTCCTCTCCAGCGCATCGCCCACCGGCGCGCGCTCGCGGAGCTGCGAGCCGAGGTGAAAGTGCAGACCGCTCAGCGGCAGCCCGCGCGCGCGGCAGAGCGCGGCCGAGGCGATGGCCTCCTCGTCCTCCATGCCGAACTTGGACTCGTGCTGGCCCGTCTGGATGTAGGCGTGGGTATCCACCAAGACGCCGGGGCGGTAGCGCAGCCACAGGTCGGGGAAGGGCCTGCCCGGCGTCCAGAGGGCCGCCAGCCGCTCCAGCTCGGCCAGGTGGTCGACCACCAGGGTGCCGGCGTAGCGCACGGCCGCCGCCAGCTCCTCCGGGCTCTTGTTCACACCATGGACGACGATCTGCGCCCGCGGCACGCCCGCCGCGCGGGCGGCGGCAACTTCGCCCAACCCCGCGCAGTCGATCCACAGGCCGGCCTGGGCCGCCCACTGCGCGATGGCCGTGCAGAGGAAGGCCTTCCCGGCGTACGTGATGCCAAAAGGGCCGGTGTACGCTCCGTCCAGCGCGCTGCGATAGGCGGCCAAGGCGTTGTCCAGGGTCGCTCGGTCGTAGAGGTAGAGCGGTGTGCCGTGCTCTGCCGCCAGCGCAGCCACGTCGCATCCGGCGATGGAGAGGCTCTCGCCTCCGTCTGTGGAAACCACCTCGGTCGTATCGGGAAAGAGCGCCAAGCGTTGCTGCACGGTATCCCTCGCTGGGGCGAGTATAGCAGCACCGCGGGGAAGGGCGAAATCGGGACGGTGCCGCAGTTAGGGGCGCGCGCGGGCGCTCCTTGACCGCCCGTGGAACGGGCCATCAGCACGGGACTTTTGCACGGCAGCCCCGTCTCCTGTATACTCTGCCCCGGACGCGCCGGCTGCGGCCGAAATCGGGGAGGTGAGCGTCGAGCGATGAAGTCGAGACTGGCCCTGTTGGGAGCCTGTGCCGTTGCGGCCGTCCTTCTGGCGGCAGGCAGCTACGCCCTATCCCCGAGCGGCGCGCTGGCCCAGGCTGCGCAGCCAACCGCGCTGCCCACGCCCAAGCCAACCTCCATCCACACCGGCACGGGCATGTCGCCCACGGAACGGCTCCAAAAGCCGGTGCTCTCCGATCCTCCGACGCAGCTTGAGCTGGGAGCCGTGGAGTATTGGATGTCCTGCATGGTCTGCCACGGCGACAACGGCCAGGGCCTCACTCAAGAGTGGCGCGACGTGCTCGACCCCGAAGACCAGAACTGCTGGCAGGCCAAGTGCCACGGCGCTGCCCACCCCCCCTACGGCTTCCAAATCCCCCGCACGTCGCCCTTGATCATGGGACCCGGCGCACTGACCGGCTACCAGAACGCCCAGGAGCTGTTCGAGTATATGCGCGTCAAGATGCCATGGTCCTACCCCGGCCTCTTTGACGACGCCACCTACTGGAACCTCACCGCGTACCTGGCCAAGGCCAACAAGATAGACCTGCCCGGCGATCCACTCGGGCCAAGGAACGGAGCCAAGCTGCTCCTCAAGCCCAACCTCGTCCAGACGTACCACAGCGGCATCCACCTGGAGCGCATCGTGGCCGGCGTGATCGCCGGGCTGCTTCTGCTCGCAGCTCTGCTCTACGGGCTGCTGCGGGGCAGGTGACAAGTCAACTTCTATGGCACGCGGGAAACGGTGGGGAGCGGCAGATCAATCGATGAGAGAAAAGATGAGCAGGCGCACGTTCCTGGCCTGGTTGGCGCGTGCCTCGGTGGGCGCGGCAGCGGTGGCGGCTTCCGCTCAGGTCGCGCGCTTCCTGGCGTTCGAGCCGCCCAGCACCGAGCAGACGATCCTGCCCCTCGGCTCGCCGGATGCCTACCCACGCGACTCGCTCACCTACGTGGCCGAGGCGCGCGTCTATGTCGTGCACGAGGCCGGCGGCCTGTACGCCGTGGACGCCGTCTGCCCGCACCTGGGCTGCCTGGTTGAGCCCGGCAAGGAGGGAGGCTTCGTCTGCCCCTGCCACGACAGCCGCTTCGACGGTGAGGGCCGGGTGCAGAACGGCCCGGCGACGAAAGGGCTTCGCTTCCTGCATCTCTGGCTGGAGGGTGCGCCGGGGCAGCTCCTGGTCGATCGCACGAAGGCAGTGGATGCCGCTGCACGGCTGCCGCTATGACACCCAAGCGCCCCAACTTTTACTACCACCTCCACCCGCCCACGATCCCGGCGCGCGAGCTGCGCTTTGCGTACACCTTTGGCCTGGGCGGCATCTCGCTTGCGCTCTTTCTGCTGCTCGGGGTGACCGGGACGATCGAGATGTTCCTCTACGTGCCCACCCTCGAAGGCGCCCACGAGACGATCCGGCAGATCACCTACCTGGCGCCGGGCGGCTGGCTCCTGCGGAACATCCACTTCTGGGCCGGGCAGCTCATGGTCGGCACGGTCTGCCTGCACATGGCGCGCGTCGCGCTGAGCGGCGGCTACAAGGGCCGCCGGCTCAACTGGCTGATCGGCATTGCCCTCCTGCTGCTGACGCTGGTGCTCAACTTTTCCGGCTTCGTCCTGCGCTGGGACCAGGACACCGCCTGGGCGCTGATGGTCGGCACCAAGCTCGCCGAGTCGATCCCGGGCATCGGGCCGGCCCTCTACCGGGCGATGGTGGGCGGCGAGGCGATCGGCTCCCCGGCCCTGCTGCGCTTTTACACGCTGCACGTGCTCGGGCTGGCCCTGCCGGCGGCTGCCCTGACCACGTGGCACCTCTTCCGAGTCCGGCGCGACGGCGGCATCACCCATCGCGCGGCCTCTCCGCGGGCCGAGCGGGCGCACCTGGTGCGCATGGAAGGGATTGCCCTGCTGCTCACGCTGGCAGCCGTCGTCGGGCTGTCGCTCCTGGTCGACGCGCCGCTTGGCGCGCCGGCCGATCCCACCGCGCTGGTGGACAACCCGCAGGCACCCTGGTTCTTTCTCTGGATCCAGGAGATGCTGCACGTTGGGTCGGTCTTTTTGGCCGGGGTGCTGGTACCGGTCCTCATCGTGCTGGTCTTGGCCGGCCTGCCCTACCTCCTGGACCGCAGCGACGAGGGCATGGCCATCTGGCTCAACCGGCCGGGACGATGGCTGCAGGTCGCTTTCCTGCTGATTGCGCTGTTGGTCGTGCTCCTGACCCTGCGCGGGGCACTGAGATGAGGCGTCCGTTGAGACTCCCAAGGAGACCTGCCCCGCCTGTCGGTGACCCATGAAGCCGCTTCCCATCCTCGCCTTTCTTCTCAACCGGCTCGCCACCGTCGCCGTCACGCTCGTCATCGTGACCGCCCTCATCTATGGCATCATCAACCTGGCGCCGATCGAGTCACGCGTCAACCTGTACATGGGCAAGCGCACACGAGCCAACATGTCCGCCCTGATCGAACAGAACATGATCAAGGCGATCATCCGCGAGCACGGGCTGGACGATCCCTTCCCGGTGCAGTATGTGCGCTGGCTGGGCCGGATGGTGCGCGGCGAGTGGGGCTACAGCCCGGTGCTGCGCGCCGACGTCCTGGAGGTGCTGGTCAAGCGGACCCCAGCCACGGTCGAGCTGACCCTCTATTCACTGCTGCTCTTCCTGCCGCTGGGGCTGGTATCCGGGGCCGTGGCCGGCTGGCGCAGGAGCCGCGCCGGCGACCGGGCCTTCCGGCTGGCGGCCTACGCCGCCACGTCCGTGCCCCCCTTTATCCTTGGACTGGTGCTGCTCTCCATCTTTTACGTGGGACTGCACTGGTTCCTGCCCGGGGCGCTGGGCAACCGCGCCGAGGCTGTGATCGACTCCCCTGCCTTCCGTGCCTTCACCGGCCTGGTCACCGTCGATTCCCTGCTGAACGGCGAGGTCGCGGTTCTGTGGGACGCGGTGCGCCACCTGGTGCTGCCCGTGGTCACGCTGAGCCTCTATCATTGGGCAACGCTGGGCAGGGTAACGCGCGCCCTGGTCATCGAGGAGATGGGCAAAGGGTACATCACCGCGGCCACCGCCAAGGGTCTCGCGCCGCGCCGTATCCTCTGGGGCCATGCCGTGCCCAACGTCATCGCGCCCGGACTGACCTCGAGTGCGCTCTCGGCCGCGATGCTCGTCACCGGCGTCTTTGTCGTCGAGATGATCTTTAACTGGCCGGGGGTCTCCAAGCTGGTCACCTACACCGTCTACGAGCCCGACGTGGCCCTGGCCGCCGGCTTCTCGGTCTACAGCGTGCTGGGCGTGCTGGCCATCATGCTCACGCTCGACATCCTCCAGGTGCTCGTCGATCCGCGCCTGCGCGGCGGGGGGCAGCAGGCATGAGGCGCTGGCGGCGCGCCCTCAGGAACGGGCAGCTGCGCCTGGCATGCCTGATCCTGGGCCTCATCTTCCTGGTCGCGATCCTCGCGCCGGTGCTCGCCCCACCCGACGACCCCCACAACCCCGCCGCCACCCAACGGGTGGGCACGTCGCGCGCTGGCATGCCCATGCCGCCCAGCCGGGAAGCATGGCTGGGGACGACGGTCGGCCAGCTCGACGTCTATTACACGCTGGTGTGGGGGACACGCTCTGCGCTCCGCTTTGGGCTGGTCGTCACCCTGATCACGGCCGTGATCGGCACCCTGCTCGGTGCGATCAGCGGCTACGCCGGCCGTTTCGTGCACAGCTTGGTCCTGCGTATCTGCGACGGCTTTCTCGCTTTCCCGGTGCTGGCGGCGGTCTGGCTCATCATGCAGGTGATGCTGCCGGCCAACATCTGGGCAGAGCCCACCCGGCTGCAGCAACTCTTCATGGACCTGCACCTAACGCCCCTGCTCGTGGCGCTCATCCTCTTCTCCTGGATGCCCTACGCGCGCCTGGTGAGCGTCAGCGTGCGGCAGCTCAAGCAGGCCGACTATGTGATGGCGGCCCGCGCGGTAGGCGTGCCCGGCCCACGCATCATCCGCCGGCACCTGCTTCCCAACGCCTTGGCGCCCGCCATCGTCATGGCCGCGCGCGATGTGGGCGCGATGGTGGTGCTGGCTGCCGCCTTCCAGTTTGTCGGGATGGGCTCGGGCACCGCGTGGGGCGAGATCCTGACCGCCGGCCGCGACTATGTGCTCGGCATGGGCGGCAACCCGCTCGTCTATTGGTGGGTCTTTGTCCCCGCCACGGCGGCCCTCATCCTCTTTGGCATCGGTTGGAATCTGCTCGGGGATGGGCTGAACGCGGTACTCGATCCGCGGACGCAGTAGACCTGGCAGGTTTCCAAAACCTGTCAGGTCTTTTTTGACTTCTGCCGCAACCTTTGGTACTATGCTCGGAGCGCCGGGCCGATTCACAGCGCAGCCGGCACCCAGGAGAACAAGACATGCCACTGTTGGAAGTCAAAGGGTTACGGACCGAGTTTCACACCCAGGACGGGGTGGTGAAGGCCGTCGACGGCGTCTCCTTCCACATCAACGAAGGCGAGACCCTCGGCATCGTCGGCGAAAGCGGCTGCGGCAAGTCCGTCAGCCTCCTCTCCGTCATGCGCCTCATCCCCCAACCGCCCGGCAAGATCGCCGCCGGTGAGGTCCTCTTCGAGGGCATCGACCTCCTCAAGCTCAGCGACGACGAGATGCGCAAGGTGCGCGGCAACAAGATCGCCATGGTCTTCCAGGACCCCATGACCTTCCTCAACCCCGTCCTCACCATCGGCAAGCAGATCATGGAAGCCCTCCAGCTCCACATGGGGATGACCAAGAAGCAGGCCCGCGAGCGGAGTGCCGAGCTGCTGCAGATGGTCGGCATCCCGGAGGCCGCCAACCGGCTCGACGACTACCCCCACCAGTTCTCCGGCGGCATGCGCCAGCGCGTCATGATCGCCATGGCCCTGGCCTGCAACCCCCAGATCCTCATCGCCGACGAGCCCACCACCGCCCTCGATGTCACCATTCAGGCCCAGATCGTCGATCTGGTCAAGCGCCTGCGCGACGAGATCGGCCTCGCCATCATCTGGATCACCCACGACCTGGGCGTCATCGCCGGCCTCGCCGACCGAATGATGGTCATGTATGCCGGCCACGTCGTCGAAGAGGCACCCGTCAAGGAGCTCTACGCCAACCCGCGCCACCCCTATACCCTCGGCTTGATCGGCTCGCTGCCCCGGCTCGACGAGATCCGGCAGGACAGGCTGACCTCGATCGAAGGGCTGCCGCCCGACCTCATCGAGCTGCCGCCCGGCTGCCCCTTCCAGCCGCGCTGCGTCTATGCCGTCGAAAAGTGCCGCGAGGAACGCCCGGAGCTGGAACCGGTCGGACCCAAACACACCATCGCCTGCTGGGTGGACGTCTCGCTGGGAGGTGCCGCATGACGCAACAAGAGGTTCTCGTCCAGGTCCGTGGCCTCAAGATGCACTTTCCGATCACCCAGGGCATCGTCATCCAGCGCCAGGTCGGCGCCGTCAAAGCCGTCGACGGCCTCAACTTTGACGTCTTCCGCGGCGAGACCCTCGGCCTTGTCGGCGAGTCGGGCTGCGGCAAGACCACCACCGGCCGCTCCGTCCTCCAGCTCTACCGCCCCACCGCCGGCTCCGTCCAGTTCCGCGGCGAGGAGCTCACCAAGCTCAAGGGCGAAAAGCTCCGCCGCATGCGCCGCCAGATGCAGATGATCTTCCAGGACCCCTACGCCTCCCTCAACCCGCGCATGACCGTCGGCGACATCATCGGAGAGCCCCTCCAGGTCCACGACATCCTCAAGGGCCAGGCACGCCGCGACCGGGTCCAGGAGCTCCTCAAGACCGTCGGCCTCAACCCCTACTTTGTCACCCGCTACCCCCACGAGTTCTCCGGCGGACAGCGCCAGCGCATCGGCGTCGCCCGCGCACTCGCCGTCCAGCCCGAGTTCATCGTCTGCGACGAGCCCATCTCCGCCCTCGACGTCTCCATCCAGGCCCAGATCATCAACCTCCTCGAAGACCTCCAGGCCAAGTTCAACCTGACCTACCTCTTCATCGCCCACGACCTCTCCGTCGTCCGCCACATCTCCGACCGCATCGCCGTCATGTACCTGGGCAAGATCGCCGAGCTGACCGGCCGCAAGGAGCTCTACGACAACCCGCTGCACCCCTATACCCGGGCACTTCTCTCGGCAGTCCCCATCCCCGACCCGGCGGTCGAGGAGCAGCGGCGGAGGATGGTGCTGGAGGGGGATGTGCCCAGCCCGGCGCACCCGCCGGCGGGGTGCAACTTTCACACGCGCTGCCCGCTGGCGATGGAGATCTGCAGCCAGCAGGAGCCCGAGTTCCGCGACGTAGGCGGCGGCCACTGGGTCGCCTGCCACGCGGTCAAGTAGGTCGGATACTGCCGTACGATGTGAATCTCGGTCACGCCAGCGGGAGGGCAGACCTCATGCCCGGAAAGGAGTCTGCCAGTGGCCGTCAGTCACCTTGTCAAGTCGGACTATTCATCTCACACACGGGAAGAACTGCTCAGGTCATCACCCCAGGCCCTCCTTGGAGTGACGCCGCAGGCTGAAGAAGCGCTGAAAGCCCTCGGAATCCGCACGGTTTTCGACCTGGCCACGTCGCGGTTCTTCGGAAATGCGGCTGCCCTGGCCAATGCGGAAGGCAGTGGCGGCCGATTTCGCAGGCTCAACTTGGTGCCGTCAGATGTCGTGGCCAGCGAGGCCCAGCCGCGCGACGTCACCCTCCTGGCAGAGCACGACGTGGGTGAGCTGCACGGCATCGGAGACCGTGGCCGCACCCTGCTCAACGACAGCCTGGGTGTCAAGACAATGCGCGACATGGCAAACTGGCCGCCCTATGCGGCTGCCAGGCAGATCGCGGAGCAGGATGCCAACATCGCCTCAACCTCTGGCGACGACCAGATACCAGGCGAGTTGGTGCCACGGTTCAACGAGTACCCAACAGAGAAGGTCTTCTACTCCGTCTACACCATCGACGACGCGCCCGACGATCCGAAGTTGGTCGACCTGGCCGGGGCGATCGACCTGGAAATCGGGCTTGCCCCCTCCCGGCCGCACCTGAGCCATGTTCGAAAAGGCTACGTTGTGCGGTTTGAGCAATCGTGGACCCCCATCGGGCTGGCGTTGGGCAACCTGCTGCACTCCCTAGCACTGGCTCCAGGAGAGTCCACCCGCATAGCCGTCGTCGACTGGGCGCGCCGGCAGGGTGTGCGGACCGACGAATCGATCACCCAGCTGGAAGCGCTGTCGAACTCGATCATGCAGACGCGCTCCATCAACGAAGTGACACGGGCTGTAGCGCGGGAGGCGCAGAGCGGCTTCTCGAACTTGCACTCCAATGCGACGGTCTCGAACAACGCCTATGCCTCTTACGGCCTCAAGAACCCGCAGGAGGCCCTCGCTGCGGCGCTGGCCGGCGCCGCCCTCGGAGGCGCTGCCGGAGCCGGTGCGGGAGGACTTGCCGGCGCAGGCACAGGCGGGGTCATCGGCGTGGGTGCCGGGGCAGGGATCGGCGCCATGGGGGCCGGAGTCGGCGCGATCCCGGGAGCGGTGCTGGGCGGGATGGCCGGCATGACCGCCGGAACCCTGATCGGCGCAGGGGCCGGTGGGATCATTGGGGCCACTGCAGGGGGAGTCGGGGCAGGAGTGGCCGCAGCGCAATTCGGCGGCTCCCAGGAGACCGGCTCCGATACGACGGTGGACGTCGTCAGCACCACGTCCACAACGGGTCATCGTGAGCTCTGCGCGTCGATGGCCCAGAACATCCTGGAGCGAACGCAGCAGATCTCGAACTCGTGCCGCGACAAGCGGGCATCGATCGTGCAGGAGATCAGTCAAAGCGAATCGGAAAAGATCACGACGCGGGTGGTCACCAACTACAACCACATGCATTCCCTGACGATTCAGTACTTTGAGGTGGTGCAGCTCTACAGGGTCAAGGTCAGAGCCGCCGACGCGAAGCGCTGCCTGTACATCCCGGTGAAGCCCATCCGGTGGAGCACCGCGCTGGCGGAGAAGTACCGTGCTGTGCTGCTGAGAACTGCGCTCGACTACCAGGCGGTGCTGGCGCTGTCCTACCCCAAGCACACGACGGTGATGACCAACCTCACGACCCGGTCTATCGGAGCCAAAGGAAAGACCAAGATCTTGAGCGAAGACGCCCTTCTCCTGCTCAAGTTCGGCTCCTTGATGAAGGAGTGCGGGGCTGCGCAGGCCGGAGACCCGTTCGGCTCTGCGGCGCTCAGGGGCGATGTCTACCTGCACAGGGTCAGTTGGGACGGCGGCGCAGTCGTTGTCCTGCGGAGCGGTGAGGAGCTGTCTTCGGAAATCGGCACGCGGCAGGGCCGCGTCCAGCTTTGCGAGATTGCCTGCATCCGGGTGCGGATTGCGCATGACGTGTACGAGGCAGGCGGAGACAGCACAGCGCATCTCATCTTCCGGACCAGCGCCGGCAGCGAGTGCTCGGTCCAGATCCCGGTTCGCTACCCCATCCACACCTCGCGGGTATCCGACGATGGCCAAACGGCCATACTCGACATCCTGTCGTTTGAGACCACGCTCGACAGCAGTGCAGTCCTCCAGCACCTGAACGACAACAGCCCCTACTACACCATGAGGGTGGTGCAGTCGCTGTCCGAGTTCGACTATGCGGGGCTTCTCTCCTCCTTCCGCTTTGAGGGCAGGCCCCTCGTAAACCAGGTAGACCTGAAGCCAATTGCCATCTCCGGCGACAGCCTTGTCTTCAGGCTAAACCCGCCTGGTGATGCAGAGGCTCAGATCGAGGACTGGAAGAAGAGGAACGGCTTTGACCGGGAAGAGATCCAGTTCATCCCGCTGGGCACGAGCGGCGTGTTCGCGGAGGCCGTGCAGGGCCGGGCAAACGCCGCCGAGAAGCTGGACCTGACACGCTTTTGGAACTGGCAGGATTCCCCAATTCCGATCGTCGCGCCCGAGATCGCGGCGATCCAGGCCGGGTCGCGTGCGACTGCAGCAGACGTCCGGCCGGGCGGCCTCGAGCAGCCGCTCGTCAGCATCGTGAGCCCGGCCGCGCTGCCCGCCCCCACCGGCATGCCGGCCATCATCAGTGCACTGGCGAGTGGCAACATCTTTCGCGAGATGAGCGGGGTCGCGCAGGGTGCCCAGCTCGCCCAGAGCGCGCTCGAGCAGGCGATGCAGGGCGCCACGGCGGCCGGCGAAGGCGCATCTGCCAATCTGCAGGCAGGCCTTACCCTCACAAAGGCCATCCTATCGCAGATCGTCGCCATGAACGAGCGGTTCGCTACGCTGCTGTATCAGACCGGCATGCAGGCGATGCAGAACCTGGGGAATGCCAGTATCACGAACGCAGGTGCCGCCGTGAACTATGGCGAAAAGCTGGACGACGCCGCGCAGGCGGCGCGGCAGGCAGCGGGACAGGCTGCCGGGTCAGGGAGCAGCACAGGTGGAGCCAGCACGCCGCCCGGCGCGGCAGGTGGTGGAACCGGGTCGGCCTCGGACGCCGGTGCCGGCACCCAACCTTCGGCGAGCACGGCGAACAGCCGGTCGAATGCGCAGGCCGCCTTTGACAACGTGGTTGGGAACCCTGCCCGCAGCGGATCGCAAGGATCGACAGTCACCGGGGGCGGAAACTCCGGCAGCCCCACTCTCACCGGCTCGGCCCGGACGACGGGCGAGGCCGCGCCTCTTGATCCCAGCCACCCGGTGCCTTCACTGGGCATCTATGGGCAGTCCATCGGGCCCAGCGCGCTGGAAGTTGCGGATATCATCCTGACCACCTCAGAGGGCAACCCGGTTTCGGATGCCATTCGCGCCGTCACAGGGGCCCCGGTGAGCCATACCATCCTGTACGTTGGGGATGGGCTGGTCGTCGAAGCCATTGCGTCTGGCGTGGTACTGCGCCCACTGGCGGAGGCAGTCGAAAGCGCTACACTGGCGGTGGCGTTCCGACACCCCTACATGACCGAGGAGCTCGGGCTGAGAGTCAAAGACTATGCCGGCGTGCACGTCGGCGATAGCTACGACTACGCCGGCATTGTGAGGCAGGCGGCGTTTCGGCTGCTTCCCCGGGCCTGCGAGCGCTTGACTGGGGAAGGGCGCCAGAAGTGCCAGACCTGGGTTGGCAAGGTCAACCTGGGCACGAGCGACAACAGCTCCTTCCTCTGCTCTGAGCTGGTCTTGGCGGCCTACCAGAACGCCGGCCTGCCCCTAACGGCGACGCCGCCGCACTGGAGCTCGCCCGGCGAGATCGCCGAGCTTCAGTCTGCCGGGATACTCGCCTATGTAGGGCACCTCAAGACGAACTGACCAGCCTACCCGCCCTGGCGTGCCACCGCTCGCCCAGGGCAGGCCAAGGCTGTCCACGAAGAGACCTGACAGGTTTGCGAAACCTGTCAGGTCTGTCTTCCACTCACCCCCAACTCCGGACCCTCCGGCAGCCCACCGGCCGTGCGCAGATGGCATCCGCGGCACTGCGCGCCCGGGTTGCCTCGCGCGCCCCGCGCCTCGCTGTTGAGGGGTGGCAGCACAGACCCTTAGGGGTATCTCACCGCCGCGACAGGGATTCGAGCTCCCTTGGGGGCATTCTCCAAAGCCCCACCAAAATCGCTGAGCTTCTCCTGGTGAGCCGGCCTGCGGGCTGGCTTCACCTCTACACGAACTCCATGTTCTGCCTCACGGATCGGCGGCACTGAGGCATCGGCTTTTCTTGGCTTCCACGCCACGGCCCAAGAGGGCTGCTTATCCAAATCGGCTGGTCTCCTGGCGGATGAGCGTTCCCGGCCAGGACAGTGGGTGTCGACCGGCACTTCTTGACATCCCTGCATAACAGAGAACGGGCTGTCGTAGATCGGAGCCATTGTCGAGAGTTGGAGGGCTGAGAGAGTGTTGACACGTCTGCCGGCCTGAGTATAATCATCCCGCCAAGGGAGGTGTCAGATGACCGATATACTGCGGGCGCGGCACGAAAGGCCATCCTGGAACCGAGTCGTCGCCACCCTGTTGATCCTGACCGCCTTCTTCTCACCACCGATTGCCGGTTCCCGAGCGGTCCTGGCTGCGCCCGCTGCACTGGCGCAGAACTTGTGCACTCTAATGCCCCCGGGCTATGACCCCGCCGTCGTGACGGACATGGACGACTACTGCTACGTCGTGTACAATCAGCCCGACGGGGCGATGATCAACCTCGAGCTATCTCGGATGTACTCGCCGGCCGAGGCGCACCGGCACCTGCCGTGCGACCCGGCCTCGTGCAGCGCGGGCCTGACCTGCAACTCCCTGACCTGCAGTGAGGTGTTCCTGGGAGATTGGGGCCCAGTCTCCGACGGCGCCAGCCACCAGGGGGTCACCTATGCGCCAACCAGCCTGGGCGGCACAGCCTATGCCTGGACGCGCGGCTGCTACCTGCTGGTGGGAAGCACGCTTTGGTCGACGTCCGATGTCACAGCCGCCCTGTGGGATCTCATGCTCAGGGCCGATCCGCTGATCGCCACCGGCACCTGCGCCGGCTGCAGCGACCCGAGCGTATGCCAGGAGCAGGGGACCGGGGGCGGGACCGGCACGGGCCTCACGCTCGCGGCCCCCAACTGCTACTATTCGACCGTGCAGGACTGGCTATCTTGCGTTGCACAGGTAGTGGAGGCGCCGGCCGGCGCCCGCCTCCTGTACGAATGGAGCCTCGACGGGACCTTGCAGGGAGAGACGACAGAGTCGTTCGAAAAGTGGATCTCTCCCGACGGCCAGGCGCACACCATCCAGGTGATGGCGCGCGACCCGGACAGCGGCAAGACCTCCGCGCCCACGTCCTACAACTTCCAGGCAGCCGCGGGCGGGGGGAGCCTCCAGGTCCAGACGGCTTCGGGCACGACGAGCATCGGGGGCTCGAACCCAACCTCTACGACTAGCCTGGTGCTGACTGGAGACGACCCGCTGGCGAAGCTCATGGCGGACTGCCCGCTGATCGGGTTGGTGCTGCTGGCCGAGCTTGGGTTCGACGGGGCGGCGGCAGGTGGCGGCTCGGCCCGGACGCCCTTGGCCGTTACCATCGCCGTGCTGGCGGTGGAATGCGCCAGGTTCATGGCCGAGGGGCCGCTCCAGATCGCCTCGGTGGGCGACCCGGCCCTCTTCCTGCCGGCGCAGGCAGCGGGAGACGACCTTCCGATGCAGCTCGGGATCGGCCTGCAGGGCGGCCCCTTGCGGGTGAATGCCAGTTCCGACCAGGTGCAGCTCGACGTGCAGACGCCGGCGGCGTCGGTGCGATCGGCCGGCCAGAACGACTTTGGCGTCAACGCGGATGTGGAGACCGGGGATACGACGGTGGTCGTGTACGGCGGCACGGTCGAGGTCTATTCGAGCAGCACGGGCGCCCCGATCGCGTCGCTGCAGGCCGGCCAGCAGGTGGAGGTCACAGCCGACGGCGTCCGCGTGGGCGAATCGGGCGAGGCGGGCTCCGGAGAGCCGGAGGGCACCGGCGCCACCGGGGTCGGCCCATACGGGGAGGGCGTGAGTCAACCCGAGGGCGCCAGCGACTCAGAGCCGGGCAAGTCGCCCGTATGCAGCCTCCTGGGGGTCATCGTGCCGTTCGTGGCCGTGGCGTTGGCCCGCCGCCGAAAGTAGCTGCGCTCAGGAGGAGGGCAAAGTGGTGCGAAGTACAGCCGTTCGATCCCGGACCCGGGCTGCCATCCTGGTGGCGCTGCTCGCAGCGACGCTGCTTCTGTTGGCCGGCTGTGTTGGTGGCTCAGGAGAGCCGCACAGCATGGTGAACCTGGCCCCATTCAAGAAGATGGCCAGAGCTGCCTGGTGCTCCGATACCCGCAACCGCCTGTTCCTCATCGACGGGCAGTTGGTCTTCTGGGACAAGGCCGGCGAGTGCTCGGATGCTGCGTATGTCAGAGCACTCTACGGCAGCACCCCTGACCAGCGCCTGTGCTCGCTCCACGACTCGATAGCGGGGCCGGTGAAGGACTGCCCAGACGGGAGTTACGAGGAGCTCTTGTATACGATCATGGCGAACCTGGACGAGCCCGATCTGGGGCTCGGTCCGGAGCATACAGTGAAACAAGTGGACTTTTGAGGACGCTGTCCTGGCGGACAGCCGCAGAACTGACGCCTGGTCGCGTCGCCCGGACTCGTGAGCGGGGTCAGTCCTGGGCCATGCGTAGCTACGGAAACACGGGCAAGTTGTACACCGTCCAGTAACTCGTGTCGTTGAAGCCCGGGATCACGGCGTCAGCCAATCGAGCGCGAAGGAGATGGATACGTCGCTACCTGCCCGGAACTGGACATTGTCAGCCAGGGCAAGACAGTTGAAGAAGCGCGGCTGAACTTGGTCGAGGCGGTGGAAGGCTTCTTCGAAGTGGCGTCGCCTTCCGAGATCCGCCGCAGAGCCTCCCGGCAGGCCGACTGATGCCGCCCCCGTGTCGAGTCTGCGCGCCGCACGACCTGCTGTTGACATGCCCAATGCGGCGAATTGTTCCGCCGCGCGTTGCCCTCCTATCTTGCTTCCTCCCCTCGCTGGCTCAGACCAACTCGGGCCGGTCGGCAGCAAAGCTCTTGAAGAAGATGTTGTCTACGGCTACCTGACCGAGCCCCAAGCAGTCGGGATTCTCAAGGAGTACGACATGAATCTGCCCAAGGGAGGTATCCGCGTAGCAGAGTCCCTCAAGCTCCAGGCCCCCCCCTTCAGCAAGAACAGGGATGATGCCCATCAGATAGCCATTGAGTGCGGAGAAATATGCAATCGCCTTGTAACGCGTGTTGCTGAAAAGCTGCACGTCACATGCGACATAGACGTGGCCGTTAGGAGAGAAACAGGCGCCTTGAACGTTCGACGGCAGATCGACGATGGCCATCACCGGCGCGCCGGGGTTGGAAAAATCCATGATGATGCCCTTGCCCTTGCCGCCACTGAACCTGAGTGTTTTGCCCTCTTGCCACTTGCCATCCATGTCAAAAGCGTAGAAGGCACCTGTGTTTGGGCCGCCATGGCCCGCATATAGGCAACCGTCCCAACCGCTGATCATGGCCTGAAACTCGGGATAGACGTTTGCTCCCCCTCCCCAGTCAGGCGGTTGGGCCGGGCTCAGTACGATCCACCTGTCATATTCCAGTAAACCCGCACTGTCCTTGAATACGAGCACCTTTCCCTGGTTCGCCTCGGATCCGGTGTGATAGTAATGGGACACATAAACGAAGCCATCGTAGTAGCAGAGCTGGCCGTAGTGGCTCTGATGCTGCTTGAGCCCCCCGATCAGGTGTGGGACCGTCACGTAGGGGACATGGAAATACTCTTGGAAATCGTACAGTTCCGATGTCAATGGGAAGGAATAGATGCCCTTGGGCATGCTATTGGGCTTCGTAGTCTCGCTGTCCGAGTCGGCGTTCGCCGAGAATATCCAGAATGATCCGTCGCAGGCCACGCCCTGAACTTCATCGGTCCACAACTCGTCACGAAAGACCTCATTCACCTTTTGCCAGTTCTGCGGAGCATCCATCGAGCGGATGGCCGCCCTCATCGACCTGGGCCTGGAGGCAAAGTTCCCAGGATGGCACTCTCCCGGCTGAACCGGGAGCTTGCCCATGAACGAGACCGGTGTATCGCGGCTCACGCCGATATTGAGAAGTTTCTCCCGAAGACTGACCATCGTGCCCTCCTTCGTATCCTTCTCTACTGCAGCGTGACCAGGATCGGTATCAGTCCGCGACCTGCGCTGAGGGAGCGCAAGGCTTTGCCGACGATCGCTCCAAACGCTCTGCCCGGGTCACCCGCCTTCATCGCATGCCCCGGCGTGCTCGCCGTCGTCAGCAGGTCGCCCACCTCGATCGCACCCGAGTCCGCGTCTACCCAGCAAAAGACCCGACCGATCAGCGCGATCGGCAGCGCCCCGGGTGTGCCCCGCTGCTTGCCCAAGACGATGCCCGGCTTGAGGCTGCCGGCGCCGGAGACGACCCCCGCCACGCGTCTGTCGTACGCTTCCGTGCTCCGGCGCATCGTCCCCTCGGCATCGATGACCATGACCGTCCCGGCATCGATCCCCACCGCATCGGACACGTCGAACACTTCCGCGCAATCGGCATTGTCGGCACTCATGAGCATGATGTCTCCCCAGCAGATCACGTCGCCATCGACCCTGGCATTGCCGACGACGTGCAGCGTCTGCTCGGGGGTCGATGTCCCGAGGCCCAGACGGCCACTGGAGTCAAAAGCTCCGAGGTCCCCCTGCGGGCCCTGCAGATACAGATGGTCGGTACCGAAGCCGATGAAGGACGAGGTTGGGTCGTCCGCACCGAGATGGAGATAGGCAGCGGATCCCCCCCCCCATCATTATGTCGCGCTTGATGTGCAGATCGGCTTCTGGGCTGTCCACCCCGAGGCCCAGACGGCCACTGGAACTGAACACTCCGAAAGTCCCGTGCGGGCCATGAAGATACAGATGGTTGGTACCGAAGCCGATGAAGGACGAGGTTGCGGCGTCCAGACCGAGATGGAGATAGGCCTGGGTTCCCCCGTCCCCCATCATTATGTCGCGCTTGACATGCAGCGAGTTCACGGAGAGGTCTCCGCCCTGTGGCAGCGCAAAGTTGGCGCACATGAAGCTGCCATCGACGACGAGTCCACCTGTGACTCTGGCATCGCCGACGACGTGCAACTTGGCCTGTGGACTGTCTGTCCCGATGCCGACGCTGCCAAGCCTAGTTGCCAGGCAAGCGTTGTCGGATGCCCTGAAGTCGCCGAACAGCACGTCCAGCGGGCCGTTGACTTGCGCCGCGCCGATGACGTGCAGCGTTTTCTCTGGGGTCCACGTCCCGAGGCCCAGGCGGCCACTGGAGTCAAAAGCTCCGAACGTTCCCTGAGACCCGTTCAGATACAGATAGTCGGTACCGAAGCCGAAAAAGGACCTGGTTTCGTCGTGCGCGCCGAGATGGAGATAGGCCTTGGGCCCCCCCGCCCCCATCTCTATGTCGCGCTTGACGTGCAGATCGGCTTCTGGGCTGTCCGTCCCGATGCCGACGCGGCCTTCGGCGGTGACTCGCATGCATTCGGCGTTGTTCGTTTTCACGACCAGTGCCTGCGAGTCCGTCGTGCCAATGAAGTTAGCATTTGGGCTGGTGCCCGCGTTGCCCGTGATTTCCCAAGCCATTTTGCTACTCCTCTCCTCCGTGATTTGTCCTGCAGGCCGCTCGCCCGAGACGCAGCCTGATTGCCATTGAGCCCGTCAGCTCAGGAGACCCCTCGTCACGTTTCGCGGGGGTTGGGCCGGTCTCTCTCGCCGGGCCGTTCTTTGGCCAGCATTTCTTCAAGCACCTGGATGGCCCCGCTGATACGCAGGATGGTGCTTCTCAGGTTGGCCTGTTGCGCTTCCAGGTCAGCGAGCATCTTCTGGCCCTGCTCAAACTCGGCCTTTAGTTGGGCAAGGCGCGCTTCGATTTGTTCACGCATTTGGGACTCCTTTCGTGCAGGGGCATGGGCGATGCGGCGCAGCAGCCATGCGCGCACCACTGCGGTGGCGGTGTGGGTGCTTAGCCCGGGCTGCGAAGACCGAAGAGAGAACGTCCTGTCCAAAGCTCGCGCGGCGGGAACGGACTGGCCAAGGCACCCGTACCGCGTGGAGGTCCGTCGAGATCAGCCAGGCGCACGAAGAAATCACAGGGATGGCTCTTCTCCCAAGAGAGAAACGCGCCAATGAGGCGATTCTGCATCACCGGCTGGGGTGTTACTCTACCATACAGTGCGATAGCTGTCAACATCACGATTCTCGGTTCTCGGCCGGCTGAGGTCACGCAGGCGCCGCAAGGGCGAAGTGAGCGTCGGCCTGGCGGTCGCAGTCGGCACTGGTTCGCAGGAGGCCAGCAAGCGTGTCTGAGAACAAGCTCAACGGGTGGTGGACACAGCCAACTGAGGCCAAGCGCGCTCTCGTCAAGGCATGTGAGCGCGAGATCGCCGTCCATGCGCCGGGGTTCCTCGAACAAGTCCGGGGAATCGCCGACGCGTGCCAGAGGGACTATGACCTGGCCCTGTCGAACATGACGGTGACGTACTGGGAGCAGCCGACCTGCAGCGTGGTTGCTGTTGCTGGAACCCAATGTCGGAATGGTCGGACGATCGTTGCACGCAATCACGACTGGGTCGACGAGGATCAAGAGTGGGTGACCTGTTTCAGAACAAGCCCCAAGAACGGCCTGCAGAGCATCGGGTTCGGATTCGCCGATCCGGGACGCTACGACGGCATCAACGAAGCGGGGCTTGCGATAGCCAGCGCCTGGATCTACTATCGGCACAAGCCCCAGGCGGGCCTGCGCATGAACGTCGTCACACGCTGGGTCCTGGACACGTTCTCAGATACGCCCAGCGCCGTCGACTATCTCAAGCGCATTCCACACCACGAGGCCATCTCGTAGCTGGTTGCAGACAAGACGGGGTGCATCGCTCGTGTAGAGGCCGCACCCGAACGCGTAGAAGTCGCCTTCACGCAAGATGGCATGCTCGCGGCATCAACCTGTTCCAATCGCAGGAGATGGCGCACCTGGAATGCGCTCCCGGCGACGAGAACCTCGTCCATCGTCACAAGAAGCGCATCCCGGCCTGGTACGAGGCCCACAAAGGCCAGATCGACCTGGATGCTGCAAAGAGGCTGTGCAGCGACCATGAGACGGGCCTCTGCGATCATGGCGAGGGTCGTTCTGAGCCCTTTGGCACCATCTACTCCTGGGTCGCGGAGCTAGGTGCAGGTGAGATTCACGTCGCTCATGGGAGACCATGCGAGAACGAGTATAGGATTATCGAGCTTGAAGTAGCGTAGCCGATGCTTCGGTGATGACCCGCAGCATGCTGACCAGGGGTTCGGTTTCCTTCCGTATTCCGCTCGCAAGCGGCAGCCGACTTTCACGCTCAAGTGATGCTTGACTATCTTGGTTAGCCAGGGTCGTTGAAAAGAACAGAACGCGCCGGATTACAGCAATAACCATCTGCACTGAACTCCGTCCAACCTGAGTCATTCGCCTGCCAGCAACTCTGATCATAACTCGGTGTGGCGACACTCCGTGCCCCCAGGAAGTCACGAACCTCCTGTCGCCAGTACAACCCAGAAGTCAAGAAGGGCGAATGAACTGGTGCCATGATGGATGAGTGGTCCAGGCAGGGCTGCAATCCCGAGGCCCGATCCCTTTGGCTCTACCTCTCATGCCGGACAGCCTGCTCACGCGGCAGATCGGACCCCCTTTGGGCCTTGCCGAAGAACCCAGCTCAGATGCAAGCCCAGTCGTCATCCAGAAGTCCAACAAGCCACTTCCTGCCTCCTGGTCCGTAGAAACACGGGATCCGATACGTCATAGACAACGACGGGAATGTGGCGACATTACGGACACGGGGTCGCGAAAGAGACGGACAGGGCAAGCGACTCGGTCTGCCATCTGGGCCGTAGAAAACCACTGGTGTTGCTCGAAGTCGTTGTCATGACCACCACCCCAGCCATGTCGACCACACCTTGCACTTTTCCGGCGATCACCCAACAATCCACCGCAGGAGTAGGAAATGGGCCTTGGCTCTTGGGTCACAATCTGGCCATACCAGCTGACCCCAGCGCAGCTGGCCGCGCCGGCGATCTTGGGCTGGCGCAGGCGCATCACCCCGGGCGCGCGTCCTTTTGCCGCAGCCTTCCTGTTTGGCTTGATCTCGGTGGCCGGTGCCGCTGCCGAGTCCATGGCGGTCGATCCCGCGCAGCCCCTCTGAAGAAGGGCCTTGCCTGCAGGACGACATCAGGCGGGTATCTGGACTTCAGCCGGCGGTACTGCACCACCTCGAGCCGCCCATTTGACATTTTCCCAGCACCCTAGTACAATATGAGTGCTGGTCTGACCAGAAGACCAGCATACTGAGCATACTTATCAGGTTGGGCAGAGGAGCCGTGCTTGAAATGCATCCGGTGAGCGCAGTAGGGATCGATGCCGGGGTCCGCCTTCTCGAGAAGGAGGACGTGGCCGCTACTTCGAGTGCAAAGCCGATCACCGTCGGAGCGTGCCCGACGCCACGCCAGACACCACAGTTGAGGGATCGAGAATGACGATTGTCCAGCTAACCCCGCCGCGGAAGATTACGATTGTCGACTCACTCATTCAGCAAATCGTCGGCCAGATGAAGGATGGGACCCTGAAGGCCGGCGATCGACTGCCTTCAGAGCGCCAGTTGATCAGCATGCTGGGCGTGAGCCGATCGTCGGTGCGAGAGGCTCTGCAAGCCCTGTCGGCCATGGACGTGATCGAGATTCGAGCCGGGGACGGAGCACTGGTGAAAACCCCTCCCCCCTCTTTCGGGCTTGAGATGAACATCGACGCTCTGTCCGGCAGGCTGCAAAGCGACATGCGCCACCACCTGAACCAGGCACGCCTGACCCTGGAATTGGGGATCGTCTCGCTGGCAGCCGGGAGCATCACCGAGGACGCCAAGGTGGCCATCTCCCGGGCGATGGATGCCTATGAAAGGACAGGGTACGGGAGCTCTTTGGGGAAGGACGACTGGTCCGTTCACGACCGGGTACATCTGGCGATCGCTGAGGCGACTGGAAACCCCATCCTCGTAGTAATCCTGCAGACCCTGCTTGGCCATGTGCCTGTGACATTGCGCAAGAGACAGCTTCTGGATCTGGCACCGGAAAAGCGGCTAGACCGAATCGAAGGCGAGTTCTACGTGCACCGCCAGCTGTGCCAGGCAGTCGTTCAGGGAGACGGCGCGGCTGCCTGCGAATGGATGCGCCGCCACGCAGAAATGGAGACGCAGATCATCGACGAGTACTACGGAGACAGTGATACGGGGGAATCGTGAAGAAGAACGATTTGCCGACACCCTGTTTGGTCGTCGACCTCGACAAGCTCCACCGCAACATCGACGAGATGGCGCAGCGCGCAAGAGGAGCTGGTATCGCGCTGCGCCCCCACATCAAGACCCATAGGACACCGGCGATTGCTCACCTGCAGATGAGAGCCGGGGCGGTCGGGATCACCTGCGCCAAGCTTGGCGAGGCGGAAGTCATGGCGGCAGCCGGCATCGAGGACATTTTCGTGGCTTACCCGATTGTGGGCCAGGACAAGATAGAGCGGCTCCTCAATCTCGCGCTCTGGGTTCCGCGGGTGTCCACTTCGGTCGACACCCTGCAGGCGGCGGGAGCCCTAAACGCTGCCGCTGTCTCCCGCCAACAACACCTCGACGTGATCGTGGAGGTGGATACCGGATACTGCCGAACGGGCGTCGCGCCAGGCGAACCTCTCCTTCACTTTGTTCAGGAACTGGTGGCCTCGATGCCCGGCCTACGCTTCAAGGGCTTGATGTACATGGCCGGCGACACCGCCAGGCATCTGGAGCCAAAGAAGCAGATGGCCGCAGAGCAGGCGGGGGCCAGGCTGGCCACCGACTCGGCCGCGCTGTTGCGGACGCACGGTATTGAGACCGAGGTCGTCGGTGGTGGGGGGACGGTCGGGGCACGCTACATGGATCGGCTGCCGGGTGTGACGGAGTACCGCACCGGCTGCTATGTATTCGGTGACCTGCAGTACGCAGACCTTGGTGCTCACACCCGCGAGCAGATGTCGCTGACCGTTCTGGCGACCGTAGTCTCGATCCCGTCGGCTTCGGAGCCTGACCACCTTGTCGTGGATGCAGGCTCAAAGGCGCTGACCCACTGCCCAGCCGTGACCACGCCCGGCTACGGGACTCTGGCAAAGTATCGGGATCTGCACGTCGCGTCCGCGAGCGAGGAGCATGGCGCGATCCGGCTGCCACCTGGCAGCAAGTCACCGGCCCTGGGCAGCAAGGTAGATATCTTGCCGAACTATGTCTCTGACACCGTGAATATGTTCGACCAGATGTGGGTCGTCCGGAACGATGAGGTAGTAGCAGTCTGGCCGATAGCGGCCCGAGGAAAGAGCGTCTAGTACCATGGCCAGCTTCCGGGGCAGGGGATAACTCCCATGGAGCGACTCCGGCTCACCGACTTCCTGGCGTACCGCTCCCTGTCCGGGTTGGCACTGTCGCCGGACGGCACGCAGGCGGCTTTCCTCGCCAAGCAGCCGGACGTAAACGCCAACGACTACGTTTCGGACCTCTACCTCTGCAGCCTGGACTCGGGCCACGTCCGTGCATTGACCACCGGAAGAAGAGTGATTGCCTTCGACTGGCAGCCCGGCGGCACCCACCTTCTTTTCGTCGAGCGAGGGAAACCCCGCGCGGGCAGGCCGTGTGCCCACGCTTTCGAGGTCGGGGCAGAGGGCGGTGCCGCGAGCCTGGTAGGCACGATCCCGGGACACCCGACGTGCATCAAGGTCCCGGAAGCGCGCCGCGTCCTCTACCTGGCGCAGGTCGACGTAAGCCCGAGAGCCCCCTGGCCGGAGGCCGACTGCGAAGTCGCGGATGAGCTGCCGGTCTGGCGCGATGGCTCCGGCTTCTCCAGCAAGAGGCGCGCGCATCTCTTCCTGTTTGACCGGGCCAAACGGCGTAGCGAGGAGCTGATCGGCGGCTTGCTGAACGTCGAGGCATTCGACGTCCGGGGTGAGCAGGTCCTCTTTTCGGCGAGCGACTATGACCAAGTCGCTCCGCTGTGCAATGACCTTTACCTGCTCGACCTCGCCGGCCGGAGCCTCAGGCGACTCACGAGCCACACGCACTGGTTCATCGGCCCGCGCTTCTTGACCGATACCCTGGTGGCCGCGCTGGGCTCCGACATGGCGCGCTACCGCCTGCGGCAGAACAAGGAAGTGATGGCCCTGGATCTGGGGGACGGTCGGATCTGGAGCCTCACGCCGGGCTGGGACAAGAGCGACCGGCAGAACATCGTAGTCACCGACGTCCGCTGGGGGCGTACTGCCCTCTCGCGAGCGTCCGGGGGCAGGTACTATTGCGTCACGTCGGAGGGCTGCTTCGCCTACCTGAGCTCCATCGACGCAGAAGGCAGGGTCACGCGTCTGGTCGGTGAGCCGGGCACGGTGGACGACCTCGACGTGAGAGGGGACACCGTCGCATACACGGCCATGCGGGGCACCTGCCTGCAGGAGCTCTTCACCCGGCAAGGGGGCAAGGAGAAGCAGCTGACTACCCTGAACAGCAGCGCACTGGCCGGCAAGAGCGTGGTGTTGCCGGAGCACACCAGCGTGCGCACGGCACTGGGACTGGATATCGATGCGTGGGTGCTCAGGCCGGCCGGCTGCGAGGCGGGCCAGAAGTACCCGGCGATCCTGCACATCCATGGAGGTCCCAAGGCCATCGGCTCCTCGATATTCCGCCACGAGCACCAGGTGCTGGCGAACAGCGGCTACGCGGTCCTGCACTGCAATCCACGGGGCAGCGATGGGCGCGGCGATGCGTTTCACGGCGAAGTGATCGGCCGCTTCGGCACCGTTGATTATGAGGATATCATGGCCGTGGTGGACGAGGTGCTCCACCGTTGCGAATTCATCGATCCCGAGCGCCTCGGAGTGGCCGGCTCGTCGTACGGCGGATTCATGGTCAACTGGATCATCGGCCACACCCACCGCTTTCGAGCGGCCGTGTCCACCTGCGGTATCTGCGACCTTGTGTCCATGTTTGGGACCACCGAGATTGGCTATTACTGGCTGGAGCAGTACCTGACGGCCACTCCCTGGGAAGACATCGAGAGGTACTGGTTCCATTCTCCGTTGCGCTACGCCGGACAGGTCGATACACCGACCCTGTTCCTGGAGTCTGAACAGGACTATGTCTGCGGTGCGCCGCAGGCCTTTGAGATGTTCACGGCGCTCAAGCACTATGGCGTGGAGACGCGCCTCTGCCTTTTCCGGGGTGAGGCTCACGAGCTTGCGTACAGCGGCAAGCCCAGGAACCGCATCCGTTACTGGACGGAGATGCTGGCCTGGTTCGACGCGCATCTGAAGAGCTGAGCGTGCAGCGCTGCGCCGTCACCGGCGCAGCCAAGAGGAGAATCCGAATGCCCTTTGGCGAAGTAGAGTTCCGGTACCTGAGCCGGGCGCAGCTCCAGGCTGCCGGCCTGGACATCACGTTGGCGCTGGAAGTGGTGGAGGAAGTGCTGCGCCTGCACGCACTTGGGCAGGATATCCTGCCGCACAAGATATCGCTCGACCTGGGCGAGCCTGAGCGGGGACGTGTGAACATCATGCCCGGGTACGTGGGGGGGCGCTTTGACGTCTGCGGCCTCAAGTGGATTGCCATCTTCCCCAACAACCCGGGGCGCTATGGACTGCCGAGCCTCAACGGGCTGATGATCCTGGGCGACGCCGACCGTGGGACGCCGGTGGCGGTGATGGAATCGTCGCTGGTGACTTCGCTGCGCACGGGAGCCGCGACGGGCGTAGCTGCCAAGTACCTGGCTCGCCCCGATTCGACTGTCGTCGCGATTGTTGGCGCCGGCGTCCAGGGCCGGACACAGCTCCTGGCACTGCATGCGGTCCTGCCGCGGCTCGCAGAGGTGCGCGTGTACGATCTGCACGCCGAGGCCGCAGCCCGCTACGCCGCGGAGATGGGGCAGACGCTCGGCATCCCCGTGAGGGCAGCGGATGGCCCGCAGGGCTGCGTCGCCGGCGCCGACGTCGTCGTGACCGCGACCGTGGCCGACGGGCCGATCGTCAAGGACGCCTGGGTCAAGGAGGGCAGCCTCTTTGTCCACGCGGGCTCCAACCAGGAGGAAGAATACGACGTCATCCTGCACTCCGACGGGCTCTACGTCGACGATTGGCAGGGCATGGTGCACCGCCGCAGCCAGACCCTGGCCCGCATGCGCGAGGAGGGACTGATCGACGACGGCGCGATCACGGCCGAGCTTGGTCAGGTGATCGTGGGCGCCAGGCCCGGCCGGCAGGATCCTGGGGAGCGGCTCTATTTCTGCTCGGTCGGCATGGGCACCGAGGACACGGCACTGGGGCATGCCGCCCTGCGGCTGGCCGAGGCCAAAGGACTGGGCACGCTCCTGAGGCTCTTTGGGGACTAGGCGCGATACGATTCCCAGGTGCGGTGGGGTAGTCAGGGTGGAACAAGGAGGGTCTTGCATATGAACATCGGACCACACGTGATCGATCTACGAAGTGACACAGTCACGAAGCCCTCGGAAGCGATGCGGCGCGCCATGTACGAGGCCGAGGTCGCCGACGATACCTATGACGGTGACCCCACCGTGCGACGGCTGCAAGAACTGGCGGCTGAGAAGACCGGCATGGAGGCGGCTCTATTCGTGGCGTCGGGCACGATGGGCAACCTCATCGGTGTGCTGGTCAATACGCTGCCGGGCCAGGAGGTGATCCTCGGCGACGAGTCTCACCAGTACCTCTGGGAAGTGGGCGGAATCGCGCGAATCGCCAATTGCGTGACTCACCCGGTGCCGTTTCACCGCGGCCTGCTAGACCCTAATGAGGTGGAAGCCGCCGTTCGTCCGGCCGCTCGGGAGGCAACTGCCACCGGACTGGTATGCGTGGAAGACACAAGCAACTTCGGCGGGGGCGCGGTCGTCCCGGCCGTGCATGTGGCCAAGATAGCCGAGGTGGCGCGGCGTCACCGGCTGGCTGTCCACATGGATGGGGCAAGGTTCTTCAATGCAGTGGTTGCCTCCGGGCAACCTGCGCAGAGCTTTTCCCGCAGCTTGGACACCCTGGCGTTCTGCCTCTCCAAAGGGTTGGGTGCTCCATTCGGTGGGCTGTTGTGCGGCAGGCGGGAGACGATTGAGCGGGCTGTCTCCTTTCGCCAGATGCTCGGTGGCGGGATGCGCCAGGCCGGGGTGATGGCAGCAGCCGGCGTGATTGCCCTGGAGACCGGCATAGAGAGGCTTGCGGAAGACCACGCGAACGCGAGGAAACTGGCGCTTGGTCTGGCGGATCGGTTTCCCGGCTGCTGCCATCCAGAGCTGGTGGAGACGAACATGTGCCACGTCGACGTACGCGTGTTCGGCGTGACGCGCGACGAGCTGGCGGCCTATCTGGCCCCCAAGGGGATAGTCATCTTCGGCGGGTCGAATCCGCGCATGCGCCTGACGACCCACTGCGGCATCACGTCGGAGGACATTGACACGGTTCTCAAGGCGTTCGATGCCCTGCGCGCCGCCATCAAGAGCGATGGGGAATCAGCAAGCCGGCGGACCGGCGCTCCTGGGCAAGGGAGCTGGCTCCCGAGCCGGATCGCTGGGGAAGGAGGAGACCTATGATCGATTCTTAGCCGAGCCGGCAGTCGCTTGGCGCGAGGCACCTGTAGCGAAAATCGACAGTGACTGATCCACAGAAGGAGGAAATCGTGAGCTCTACAGTGAGGAAAACAGTTTCGACGATATTGCTCGTGGTCCTTGTGGCGACCAGCCTGGCGGCCTGTGGCACACCGACGGCTGCCCCTGAGCCGACACAGGTCGTCGTTCCGGCGACCGTGGCCGAGGCAACGACGGCTCCTGAGCCGACGCCCGTGCCCGAGGCGACGAAGGTCCCTGAGCCTACCGCCGTGCCCGAGCCTGAAATCCAGCCGGGAGAGCTGGAAATCGGAGTCGGATGGACCGAGGGAACGGCATTCGACCTGGTCAAGGAAATAGGCGACTCATTGGAAGCGGACTATCCGGGCACCAAGGTGACGTACACCTTCAACAACACCGAAGCCCGACCGGCCCTGACGATGCGCATGGAGGCCGGCGATCCGCTTGACGTCGATTGGGCCTTCACGGCGCTGCGGGAATCCTCTCACCCCTTGGTCGACAACGGCTTCATCTATGACCTCACCGGTGCCATGAACGAGCCGCGGGAGGACGGCACCCGCTGGATCGATGACTTCCACCCAGTGTTCATCCCTGCCCTGACGTACAAGGACAAGATCTGGGGGGCGACTGACGAAGTCTGGGTCATGCTGCTCCACTACAACAAGGGCCAGTTCGACGAATGGGGCCTGGAACCGCCCAAGACGTGGGCGGAGCTGCTTGAGGTCTGCGAGATCATCAAGGGCAAGGGCGTTGCGCCGATCGCGGTGACCGGCCAGGTTCCCGACTACGTCGGCATCTGGTCCGATCTCCTCTTCCAGCGAATCGCCGGTACGGAAAAGACCATGGAGATCATGTGGACCGACACCGACAAAAAGCTGGCCGAGGATCCCGACTATCTGCTGGCGGCCGAAGAGCTGCAGAAGCTGTCGGATAACGGCTACCTGATCGATGGGTGGGAATCCCTGGACTTTACGACATCGCAGCTCTACTTCTTCCAGGGCAAGGCCTCCATGATTCTGATGGGAAGCTGGCTCATGAAGGAGATGAAGGACTCGATCCCCGAGGGGTTCGAGCTGGGCGTGGCACCCTTCCCGACCTACGAAGGCGGAAAGGGCAACCAAGAGGCCATGTTTGGAAACGTGACCGCCTGGAACGTGATGGCCGACTCGGATGTGCCCGAGCTGGCCGTCGAGTTCCTCAGGAGGTACACGAGCGATGCAGCAGCGGCCAAGCGAGTGGAGCAGCTAGGCTCCTTTGTGCCGAACAAGAACGTGTCCCAGCCGACGGGCGTCTACGGAGCAGCTGAGGCGATGGCTGCTGCGTCGAGCAGCGAGTTCATCCTCTACTTCTTTGGCGTCTCGGGTGGCCAGTTCGGCATGCCGACTGCGTGGTACGGCCCGATCGTTGAGATGTGGGCGGGGCAACTTACCACGGAGGAGGCCTTGGCCAAAATCGACGCGAATCTCGAATCGATTCGTGCCCAACGCGAGGTGGCAGGCGGCTCGATCACCGAGCCGACGGCTGTGCCTTAGGAAAACCATATCCACGCTGCAGGAGGTCAGCATGTGCAGGGTGAGGCTATCCACCCTGCACATCCTGTCTCCGGCCACCAGTGCGGGCGCCCGTGGAGGCGTCCGGGCACGCGCTCAGCAATCCTGCCGGTCAGTTTGCGCGTAGCCAGGACGCAGCCTACAATCTGGAGGGACTGGTGTCCGGCTGCGGCCCGACCGGCGGCCAATGCCCTGGCAGGGGAGCGACGCGGATTTAGCGGGGCAAGTTGCCAGTCGGTTTGGCGGAAGTCAGGATCAAGGGATCTCGAGGCATGTATCAAAAAGCGCGGCGCAAACTGGTTATCCCGTTTCTCGTCCCGGCTTTGTTGCTCTACACACTGCTTCTCTTCATACCTCTCATACAGACCGGGTGGCTCTCACTCACGAACTGGTATGGCCACGGGAGCGAGCGGGTCTTCTGGGGGCTGCGGAACTATCGGCTGATGTTCATGGACCCGCAGTTCCTGAACGCCGCCAAGAACACCGGAATGTTCGCGCTCTTGGGGGGAGTCATCCTCTTCATCCCTGCAATCTTTGTGAGTTGGGCGCTGACCCAGAGGATAAGGGGCAGAGCCGTATTCCGCTACATCATCATTGCTCCGGTCGTACTGTCTTCGGTCTCGGTCGCCCTGCTGTGGAAATTGCTCTACGATCCCGTCTATGGGCCCATCAATAATGCGCTGCGGGCGGTTGGTCTGGAGAACCTCGCCCTGCCCTGGCTGGGGGATCCGCGCACGGCGTTGCTGGCTGTCGTTATCGCTGCGACGTGGCAGCAGCTGGGAACCTGGGTAATCCTGCTGTCGGCTGGCCTGGAGCGAGTCCCGGTGGAGCTGCTCGAGGCGGCCCGCATCGACGGCGCAACGGAGTGGCAGGTGTTCTGGAAGGTCACAATGCCACTGGTCTGGGGTGTGCTGCGCCTACTGCTGATCGTTTGGGTCATCTCTTCCCTTCAGGTATTCGGCCAAGTCTATGTGATGACGCCATCCGGGTCCGTCGGCGGAGCCACCCAGGTGGTCGGGATGCTGATATACGAGCGCGCTTTTCACAGCTACCAGTGGGGCCTGGCTTGTGCCATGGCGACCTTCCTCATGATCGTTATCCTCTGCGCGAGCCTCGTGACAAACAAGCTCACGAAGCGCGAGACCATCGAATACTAGCGAGGCGTGTGCCAATGACTTCCACGACCTATCCTTCCAGCACAGGACTGCCTCTTCCCCGGCGGTCGATTCGCTGGGGGCGCATCTCCATCTATTTCGTCCTGGGTGTCTTGTGTCTGGGATCGGTTGGTGCCTTTGCGTGGGTCTTTACAATCTCGCTCAAGACAACCGAAGAGTTCCTGACCACCAGCCCGTTTGCCCTGCCGCAGGCATTCCACCTCGAGAACTATGTCAATGCCTGGAGAAAGGCCCACATAGGCAGCTACTTTGGCAATAGCATCGTGGTCGCCACCATAGGCGCTTCCGCCTCGGTGCTCGTTTCGGCCATGGCGGCATACGTGATCGGCCGGGTACGGTTCAAGCTCAACGAGCTCTTCTCCACGTATTTCCTGATTGGATACATGGTTCCGACCATGTTGACGATCATTCCACTCTGGTTCAGCCTGGTGAAAGTTGGCATGGACAGCGGGCTGACTCCTCTCATTCTGCTCTACATCGCGTCTGGCGTGCCTTTCAATACCTTCGTGCTCCGCGGATTCTTCGAGTCCCTGCCCTCTGATCTGGAGGAAGCGGCTACCGTCGACGGCGCCTCGCCCTTCCGGGTATTCTGGCAGATCATGTTGCCCCTTGCCATGCCAGGGCTGGCCTCGGCCTTCCTTATCAACTTCTTGAGCCTGTGGAACGAGTTCTTCCTGGCGCTGATATTCTTGCGGCAGGAGAATGCCACACTTCCGCTCGGGCTCTTCTACGTGTCCCAGCGGGCATCATATTCGGGGCAGTGGGCGGAACTCTTCGCTGCTATCCTGATTGCCAGCGTGCCGGTGCTCATTGTCTTTGCGCTGCTGCAGAAACAGGTCACAAAAGCGATGACCGCGGGAGCGGTGAAGGGCTAGTAGCTCGGAGAGGCACCTATGACGATCGCAGTTGCTGACCCAAAGCTGACGACCTCTGATGTCTTGGACATCATGCACGCCTCTGGCAGGCCCATCCGCCAGTTGGGCCGAGCAGTAGACGGCGCGCCGATTCTCTCGGCACGCGTTGGCGGGGACAGGCAGCCGCCGGTCCTTATCACCGCCGGTGCCCACGCCCACGAGCCGGCCGGAGTGCTTGCGGCGCTCTCGGTCCTGGAGGGGCTCGACACGGAGCATGAGGTACATATTCTGCCGCTTCGGGACCCCATGGGCTTTGCCGGCGCCAACCACTGCCTGAGCGTGGCAGCGGGGCAAAGGGTGGAGGTGTCCAATCACCGGGAGGCGCTCGGCTACCTGCAGGAGCACGCGTCCCTGCTTTCGGCGCGCGGTGACCTGAGCCTCTTCCGGTTGGGCGATTTCGGCTTCGTATGGAATGTCCCTACGCCCGGCAGCGAGGGCTCACGGCCAATGGCCGGCTTCGTGCAGGAGCTGGCGCGCCGAGAACCGGATTCGGTCAAGCCTTTGTGGGGCAAGAGCGTCCTGTTGCTCCTGGCGATGCAGGACGCCGAAGGGGTCGGTGAGCTTCAGCGCTGCTACCACCAGCTCTTTAGCGCGACCGGCGAGTGGCTGCACTTGAACCGCCTGTTCGGGCGCTCCGATGCTCCCCCGGAGGTGGCGGCGGTAGAGCGCCTGATACGGGAGATCAAGCCCGGCCTGAGCTGTGACTTGCATGAGGGCGCCGAGCAGGGCTTTTGGCTCTCGGTGCCGCGGCCTGCAGGCAGCCCGGAGCGGACCCTGGCGATGGCCCGGGCATTTCTCGATACGGTGCGCGCGAGCGAGTACCCGATCACGACGTACGAGGAGTGGGTTGCCATCTACAAGGTCACGGACCGGGAGCGAGTGGGGCCCGAGCCGCGCCTACCGGGGCTGCTGTGGACCAACGCCCTGCTTGCGGGCCAGGGCCACAACCTGGGCAGCTATCAGAGTCAATGGGGCATTGCGCTCGATACCGAGGCACCCATTATGAAGCCCCTGGCCGTGCGGGTGGACGGCATCACGCGCGGGATTGCGGCGGCAATCAAGGTCTGGGAGGAATCGCTTGAGCGCTTTTGACACCGTCATCCTCGGCGGCACGGTTATCGACGGCACCGGCAGCGCTGGGCGCCGGGCGGACGTGGGAGTGACCGGTGACCGGATCACGGCGGTGGCGGACCTGGTCGAGGCCTCCTCGAACCTCCGGGTGGCTGCTGACGGACAAATCGTCTGCCCCGGTTTCATTGACATGCACACCCACTCGGACCTCACTGCCCTGTTGGAGCCGAGCTGCTCGAGCAAGGTCCGGCAGGGAGTCACCACCGAGCTGGTGGGCCACTGTGGCTTCTCGGCCTTTCCCCTGGTCCGGGGAGCGGCCCAGGAGCGGGCCATGTTGGACGGAGCCATCCTTACAGGGGAGGGCATCCAGGCCACTTGGTGCGGCTGCGCCGGCTACCTGGAAGCGCTGGAAGACGCCGGCCCGGCCCTGAACGTGGCGACCTTGGTCGGCAACGGTACGGTGCGCAGCGCAGTGATCGGGTACGATCAGCGTCCCCCTACGGTCGACGAGCTGAGGGAGATGCGCGAGAAGGTGGCCCAGGCGATGGAGGAGGGAGCGTTCGGTCTCTCCACCGGCCTGACGCTCTACCCGAGCAGTGTGGCCGAGGCAGACGAGGTTGTGGCGCTGTGCGAAGAGGTGGCCCGCTACGGCGGGCTGTACGATACGCACGTTCGCCACCTGCCGGGGTGGTACTTCAAGTCATCCGAAGAAGCAATCGCTATTGGCCGGCGCGCCGGTGTGCCGGTCCAGATCGCTCATCTCTTCCTTCCTGCCCCGCTGCATGCGGGCCAGGGAGCCAGGCTGCTGGAGATCATCGAGACGGCCCGTGCGGAGGGCGATGACGTCACCTTCGACGCCTACCCGTACCTCGCAGCCGGCTGCCCGATGGGGGAACTGATGCCGGATTGGCTGCAGGACGGCGGAACCGAGGCGATGTTGGCGCGCGCGGCCGACCGGTCCCTCCGTCAGAAGGCGATCGCGGAAACGGCCGGCATCGGCGGCCGGCGCCCACCGCGCGACTGGTCCCGAGTAGTCATCGCCAGCTGCGGGTCCCGTGGCGACCCGGCCTGGAACGGCAGGACGGTCGAGGAGCTGGCACAGGCGGCCGCCCTCTCTTCCGAAGAGATGGCGGTGGACATCATGCTGCAAAGCGGGGACCAGGCGCAGCTCATCGTCTTCAACCGTGCCGAGGAGGATGTCGAGCAGTTCGTCTCCCATCCCCTTGGCATGATCGGCTCGGACGGCAAGGCAATCCGTGCCGATGGGATCTGGTCCAGGACGCTGGTGCACCCCCGCTTCTATGGGACCTTCCCGCGGGTGCTGGCCCGCTATGTGCGCGAGCGCAGGTCGGTGGGGCTCGAGGAAGCTATCCGCAAGATGACCTCGCTGCCGGCCGCCCGGCTGCGGCTGGACCGCCGGGGCAAGGTCCGAGAAGGGTATGCCGCGGACTTGGTCATCCTGGACCCGGCTGCCGTACAGGATCAGGCGACGTTCGAGCAGCCGCACCAGTATCCGCTGGGCATCTCGCACGTGATGGTTAACGGGCAGTGGGTTGTGTACGACGGCGCGCAGACCCCGGCCCGGCCGGGTGCGGTCTTGCGGCATAGGGCATAGGCAGTGAAGAGGGCGCCATAAAGCATGTCTGCAAGAATCCTGGTCAACCGACGGCTTTGCAGCGGCTGCCTTTCCTGTTCGACGGCCTGTTCCATGGCCAATCAGGGGTACTCCAGCCTATCGGGTGCTCGCGTGCAGGTGGTATTGAGCCCATTTGGAGGCACGCACCAACCGCTGCTGTGCCGGCAGTGTCCGCAGGCAGCGTGCGTCGAGGCGTGCCCCAAGCACTGCATCCTCCGCCGCCCAGACGGCTGCCTCGAGGTCGACTACGAGCGCTGCACAGGCTGTCAGGCCTGCGTGGATGCCTGCCCGCTGGACGCCATGTTCTGGAACCCCATCTCGGGGCAGGTGATCAAGTGCGAGCTGTGCGGAGGCGACCCGCAGTGCGTCCGCGTGTGTGCCACAGGCGCGCTCGTGTTTGAAGTACGCGACGAGAGCCGGCGAAACGGAAAGTGACGGCGAGGGAGGCGATTTGTTGAGCGAGGCCTACGGCTGGGTCGGCAAGATCCTGTGGGTCGATCTGAGCAACCGGACAACCCGGACGCTGGACACGCTGGACTACGGCCCGGCGTACATCGGGGGCCGGGGCATTGGCGCGCGGATCGCCTGGGAGTCGATTCACCCTGGGGTCGGCGCGCTGGATCCGGAGAACCTCCTGATCATCATGACCGGTCCCTTGACGGGAACAAGCGCACCGGAGTCGGGCAGAACCGCCATCGTAGGCCTCAGCCCGCAGGGCTGGCCGCAGGAGTGGCTGAGCCGGTCCAACATCGGCGGGCATTGGGGGCCGTCGCTCAAGTACGCCGGCTATGACGGTCTGGTGATCGAAGGCAAAGCCGACCAGCCGGTGGTGCTGTGCATCGACGACAAGCAAGCTCGCTTCCTGGATGCCCGCCACCTGTGGGGGAAGGGGGCTATCGAGACCCAAACGGCGTTGATGGCCGATCTGGGGAGCAGTGCTCGGATCTTGGCTATCGGTCAAGCGGGGGAGCGGCAGAGCCGCATCGCGACCATCCTCACCGAAACCAATTCGGCCGCCGGACAGGGGGGCTACGGAGCCGTCATGGGCTCCAAAAACCTGAAGGCAATCGCCGTACGAGGCAGCGGCCCCATCCGCATCGCCCAGCCCAACCTCTTCATGCAGCACTGCAAGGCCATTCTCGACGCGGCTCGAGCCGGGCACCTGTACCGGGGCGCCGAGCTGGATCCCGAGGGCGTGCGCAAGTACCAGGAGCGGTGGCAGGCCTGCACGCAGAACTGCGGCTTTCGCTGCGGCGCCGGATGCCGCTTCTACGGCGACGTCCCCGGCCCGGCCACAGGCCGGCAACTGGCCGGACAGATGAAGTGCGTCTCGTATCTCTTTCCTGGAGGCGGGACCTTCTACAACTGGAAGATGGGTTTCGAGGGCGGCTTTGAAGCCCGGCATCTCTCGGACGACTATGGGCTCAACCAGTGGGACCTGCTGTTGGGAATCGTGCCCTGGCTGCGCCTCTGCGCAGACGCCGGGATCGTGGGCGAGCTCAACGGCAAACCCATCGACTTCCATGATCCGGTCTTCTGGGCCCATTTCCTCCACGCAATCACCTATCGCGAGGGGATGGGCGACGCGTTGGCGGAGGGAGGGAGGCGAGCGCCCGGGCTGCTTGGCTTTGGCCGGGAACAGGCCGACATCCTGTACGCTGCCTGGGGCAGCGCCGCGCACTATGATGGGCATGGCGACCGCTGCAACCGGATCGTCTTTCCCTTCTGGCTCGTGCCGGCCCTTCAGTGGGCGGTGGACGTCCGCGACCCATTCAGCAGCAGCCACGGCTACCCCGCGCTCACGATGGGCTGGTCGCCCTTCGGAGGAGAGAACAACCCCTCGTGGGGAGTCATCAAGGCAATAGGCCGGCTGATCTATGGCACCGAGCAGGCGGTGGACCCCGAGAGCGGCTACGAGGACAAGGAGATTCCGGCGGTCTGGCACGGCCACCGCAGCGTGCTGAAGGACTCGGTGCCTGTGCACGATCACCTCTTCCCCATGATCATGAGCTACGACAGCCCAGATGGGCTGGCCCGTGCCGGCGACATGCTGGGCCTCGATTTCGAGTATCATCTCTACACGACCGCTACCGGGCAGGAGATCACGCCCGCCGAGCTCGATCAGGCATTCGAGCGGGTGTTCAACCTGGAGCGTGCCTTCCAGGTCAGGAACTACGGCCGGGGACGGGATGAGGACGAGATGGTCATTCCCTACTTCGAGGCGGAAGAGTGGTGGGAGAACCCTCTTCTCGGCCGGAAGCAGGGCCTGGAGCGAGCCAAGTTTCGCGCGCTGCTCGACCGCTACTACGGCGTGCGGGGTTGGGATGTCGAGCAGGGCCGCCCCACCGGCGCCAGGCTGAGGGATCTGGGCCTGCAAGATGTGGCCCAAGAACTGGAGCAGGCGAGCCTGATCCGGCCGGAGATGAGTAAGGAGCGAGAGTGAAGCGCCCAGACATCGCACCCGTCGTCGTGGCAGGCGGTTTCCGCTCTCCAGAGGGTCCCAGCTTCGACCGCAATGGGTGCTTGCACTTTGTCGACTGGGATGCCGGGATGGTGTACCGCAGGAGTGAAGACGGCGCTGTGTGGCCGTTCGCCAAAACAGGCGGTATCCCAACGGGCTCCAAGTTCCACCGCAATGGCCACCTGTTCGTCGCCGACGGCGCCCTAGGGATCCTCGAGATCACGCCGGACGGGACCCTTCGCGTGGCGGTCGCCGGCTGGCGGAATGGGCCATTTCGTGGCCCCAACGACCTGGTCTTTGCACCCAACGGGGACCTCTACTTCACCGACCCCAAGGGCTCGGGACGCGAGAGCCCGACCGGCAACGTCTTTATCCTGCGGAAGTCGGGGGCGGTCGAGCTCTTTGCGGATGGCTTCCGCTTTCCCAACGGCATCGAGCTCTCCGGGGATGGGCGTACCCTGTACCTCGCGGAGACGTCGCTGAACCGCATCGTGGCCTTTGATCTCGACGCGCGCGGACACGAGCGGAGCCGCCGCACCTATGCCCAGCTGGAGGGCGGCGCCGGCCCGGACGGCATGGCCTTTGCCGAAAACGGGGACCTCTATGCGGCCCACTTTGGCAAGGGTGTCATCGCCGTCATCAGCCCTCAGGGAGCGGTCATCGACGAGCTGCCCGCCGGCGGCGCCCGGCCCACCAACGTGGCGTTCTGGGGGTCCAGCCTATATGTGACAGAGGTCGAGCACCGACAGGTTGTGCGGCTGGACATTGGTGTGAGGGGACAGAGCTTGTACGGGTTGTCCTAGACCGGCTGGGCGTTCGCCACAGATGAACTGGGCGCAGCGTGATGCTCCGGCCATCAGAGTGCGGAGGGGCGGCGAGCAGGCCCGGACCACGAGGCAGGCGAAGGAGGCGCGAGTGTACGGCGGATACATGGGCAAGTACCTGTGGGTGAACCTCACGGACGGCTCCTTGAGCGAAGAGTTCCCTGAGGAGTCGTACCTGCGCAGCTTCATCGGCGGCTATGGAGTGGGTGCCCGATGCCTCTACGATCGAATGCGCGCAAAGGCCGATCCTCTTGGTCCTGACAATATCCTGGGCTTTCTTACCGGCCCGCTCACGGGGATCGCGCCGACCGGAACCCGCTTCACGGTGGTGGCGAAGTCGCCACTCACCGGAGGTTGGGGTGACGCAAACTGCGGCGGCTATTTCGGACCGGCCCTGCGACGCGCAGGTTTCGATGGTGTGTTCTTTGTCGGCGCTTCCGCCCAACCGGTCTACCTCTATCTGGAGGATGGTCGTGCCGAGCTCCGGGAGGCGGCCAGCCTCTGGGGTCTCGACTGCTACCAGGTGGAGGATTGGGTCAAGGCTGAGTTGGGCACAGACGCCGAAGCCGCGTGCATCGGCCCTTCAGGGGAGAAGAAGGCCTTGATATCTGGCGTGATGCACGCCAAGGGGCGCGCTGCGGCACGCTCCGGCCTCGGGGCGGTGATGGGTGCCAAGCGACTGAAGATGGTGGCTGCTCGAGGAGAGCTGCAGATACCGGTAGCGGCTCCGGAAGTAGAAAGAGCGCTGCGGAGGAAGTACCTCGGCGAGATGAACAGTGGTGTCGGAGGATCCCTGTTCTTCCGGACCACCGGCACGCCCGGATACACCCCGACCGGCGCCCGTAACGGTGATTCCCCTGTTCGCAACTGGGGAGCGAGCGTCGCGGCGTTTCCCGACACCGAACCACTGGAGTTCGATAGGCTCATGATGCACAGGCTGGAACGGAAGGCATGCTGGCGATGTCCGCTCGCATGTTGGGGCACTTGCCGCGTCGAGTATGGTGGCGGTGTCGTGGAGGCCCACCAGCCTGAGTACGAGACTGCGGCGGCCTTTGGCAGCATGATCCTGAACAACAACTACCCTTCGCTGATCAAGGCCAACGACCTATGCAACCGCTACGGTCTGGACACGATCTCGGCAGGCGCTTGTGTGGCTTTTGCTATCGAGTGCTACGAGCACGGCCTCATCGACGCAGCAGATACGGGAGGGATCGAGCTATCCTGGGGCGATCATGCGGCTATGAATGCCCTGCTGGAGAGCTTGGCCAGGCGCGAAGGTCTAGGTGACCTGCTGGCTGATGGCGTCATGCGAGCTGCTGAGAAGCTGGGGCCAGAGGCCGAGGCGTTTGCCATCCATGCAGGCGGGCAGGAGCTGGCCATGCACGACCCTCGCTTTGAGCCTGGCCTGGGTGCGATCTACTTGGCGGACGCCACTCCCGGCCGCCACACCCAGGCGAATCAGTACTCCCTGCCGCCTGGCTTTTCGTCGGAGATGCCAGGGTATGGGGCAGATCGCGAAAAACAGGTCGGGCGCGGTCGCTGGATTAAGGACGCCAGTTGCCTCTGCCACGTGGTCAATGCCAGTGGGGTATGTCTCTTCGGCTTTGGCTCGACCAGTGTCTCGTTTATCCCCGAGTTCCTGGAGGCTGTTACAGGCTGGCCGTTTGGCGTGAAGGATATGCTCGCGGTGGGAGAGCGAATCGCCAACATCCGCCAGGCATTCAACGTGAGGGAGGGGATCAATCCGCTCAACCTCGCCATCCCCCAGCGTGCCTATGGGCGCCCGCCACTGAAGGACGGTCCGACTGCTGGGGTTGATGTGCAGGTTGAGCAGATGGTGCAGGAGTACTTGGACGACATGAGGTGGACGCAAGGTGCGGCAGTGCCCCTGCCGTCCGTCCTCGAACGACTCGGCCTGACCGACGTTGCTCGCGATCTCTGGGGCTGAGGACGGAGGGGAGATCAGTTCACGCGACAGAAGGACAACTCATGACCGAGCAGAAACCTCCCTTAGGCGGCATGAGACAGCGGGTGATTATCGCGATGGCGCGGGCCTGCTACCCGCAGATCCTATGCCCGAGTTTGATCGGGTCCTGAGCGAAAGCCTCTGTGAAAGCCGTTGGAGGAGTTCGGGGCACTTCAATGGCGTGGTGCTCGAACGTAGCGCCGATCGCCTGGGCGAGCATCCGCCCGTCGAACAGGTACTCCCGGGACAACATCCAGATGTCGTAAGAGTCCTTCATGCGGCTGTTGGCAATGCCCAGCACGACCATTGCCTCGAGCTTCTCGGCGACGACCGTCTCCTTCGAATAGGCTAGAAGCCGCGCTGATGAGAACCCCAGCATGCTGGGAAAGTCCACCTCACAGGCCGGGGCGCTCGACGGCCTCCATGTAGGGCCGCATGACGTTTGCCACGCGGCACAGCGTGGCATACTGCCAGAGCTCATCATTGGCGCACTTGCTCTGCCTGCGGCAATCGCGGAGAGCCTCCAGCGCAACGGCAGCAGCAGCACTAGCTCTCGCTGCGGCGCGTGACCCCCAGCCCCGGGCCCTCAGGAAGGACCAGCCGGCCATAGTCCAGGGTGACCCCCACGAAGGGATCGTTCGTCACGGTCACGTTGCCGTCGATGTCGGCATAGTCAAAGAGCGACGCGATCTGCGCCGCCGCCGTGATCCCCAGCGACGTCTCGATCATGCAGCCCAGCATCACCTTCAGCCCGTGCGCCCGCGCGACGGCGAGCATCCGCAGCGCCTCGCGCAGCCCACCCGACTTCATCAGCTTGATGTTCACGCCGTCCACACAGCCGGCGAGCCTCGCCACGTCCGGCGACCGGCGCACCGGCTCGTCGGCAAAGATCGGTACCGGTGACGCGGCACGCACGCGCCGCAGCCCTTCCACGTCTTCTTCAGCCACCGGCTGCTCGACGAACTCGACGCCCAGGTCGGCCAACGCCGGGACGGCGCGCAGCGCCTGTTCCTCCGTCCATGCGCAGTTGGCGTCGACGGCAATGCGCGCCTGGGTTGCCTCGCGCGCCGCGCGCACCGAGGCGATGGAGAGGTCGACGTCCGGCCCGAGCTTGAGCTTGAGGATCGGGAAGGGCGCCGCGGCGCAGGTGCGGCGCACCTCGTCCAGCGGCCCAATCGAGATCGTGAAGGAGGTCGGCGGCGCGGCGGCAGGGCTCAGCCCGAAGAGACGATAGAGCGGCACGCCCAGCTTCTTGGCGGCCAAGTCGTGCAGCGCGATGTCGAGCGCGGCGCGCCCTGCCTGCGAGCCGGGAGGGAGCGCGGCGAGCAGCTCTTCCAGCCGGAAGGGGTCGGCATCCGCGGGCCAGGCCCGGGTCGCCGTCGCCAGGTACTCCAGAACGCTGGCCTGCGTCTCGTGGTGCTGGCGGACGGGCGCCGCCTCGCCCCAACCCTCGTGCTCGCCGTCGGCGAGGCGGACGAGGACGTTGTGGCGCTCCGTGCTGGCGCCGTGCGCAATGACGAATGGCGTCGAAAGCTTGACGGTGATGGGCTCGTATGTGATCTTCATGCCGGCATTGTACCACCGCGCCCACGAAGTGGTACAATAGAAGCCAGGAGAAAGGAGACGAGCATGAGTCCTGGTCTCGCAATCGGCGCTGCGCTGTTTTTCCTCCTCACACTGCTGTCGGGCTCCTGGCTGAGCCACCTGGGCCGGCCGCTCAACCTTGTCCTGTCGACGCTCCACAAGCTCTTGGGGCTCGGTGCCGGCCTCTATCTGCTGGTCTCTATCATCCAGCTCGCGCGCGACGCTCCCCTGGGCGCCGGCGCGATCGTCGCCGCCGTCGCGACGGGCCTGGGGATGGCCGGCGGGGCGGCCACCGGTGCCTTTCTCAGTGCCAAGCGGCCGGCGCTGCGGCTGACGCGCCTGCATGAGGCGGCCGCCCTTGTGTCCCTGGCCGGAGCAGCCGTCCTCGTCGGGCTGCTTCTCTAGACTCTGGCTTGTCCCAGGAGAGCGGCGCGGACCCGCAGAGGAGCCTTCGCTGCGGCCACAGGCGGCGCCGGGGAACTCGAAAGGTTGCCCGCGCGTCTGTTACGTGGTATAACTGCAACGGGGGGACCACATGAAACGGATAGCCTCGCTCATTCTGCTGATCGGCCTGCTGGCTGCCTGCGGCTCGCAGGCGACGCCCATACCCACACCCGACGCGGTGGCCACTCAGGTGGCGGTCCTGCAGGCCGCGGCCGCCACGTTGACCGCACGGGCGCCGGCCGCGACCGTCACCCAGCCACCGGAGGCGAGCGCCACTGCGACACAGGCACCACCCTCGGCGACGGCAACCTCGGCGCCGCCCACGGCCATCGTCGTGCCTTCCGCGACGCTGCCACCACCCTCCGTCACCATGGCGCCGGAGCCCACCGCCACGCGGACCCAGGCCCCGCCCACGGAGGGCCCCAGCCTGGGCGCCTTTGCAGTGGCAGGCGTCTACGCCGGGGATGTGCTCAACGTCCGCGTCCGGCCCGGCGTCGGCCAGCCGGTCGCCGGCACGATCCCCTACTTCGGCCGCGGCGTCCAGGTCTATGCCGGCGAGCAAGAGGTCGGCGGCGCCACCTGGGTCCATGTGCGCTATGGTGGCGTCAGCGGCTGGTCCAACCGCTCCTTCCTGGCGCGCCAGGTGGGCGACGCGAGCGACGCGCTGGCAATGGCCACCGCACAGGCAGTCCTGGCCCTGCGCGACCACGACATGGTCGAGCTGGCCTCGCTCGTGCATCCGGTCAAGGGCGTCACCTTTTCGCCCTACACCTTTGTGCGGACGCTCCAGGGCGCGCCGGGCGAGGCCGACCTCGTCTTCCCTCGCGATCAGGTCGCCGGCCTCTGGTCGGACCCTGCCGTCCGCCTCTGGGGAGCGTACGACGGTTCCGGCGAGCCGATTGAGCTCACATTCCAGGCGTACTACGCCGAGTTTGTCTACGACGTCGACTTTGCCCAGCCGGAAGAGATCGGGTTCGACGAGTTCATCGGCCAAGGCAACACGATCAACAACATCCGCGAGGCCTATCCCCTCGGCGTGCCGGTCGAGTACTACTTCTCCGGGTTCGATCCGCAGTACGGGGGCATGGATTGGCGCAGCCTGCGCCTCGTCTGGGAGCAGGTGGACGGTACCTGGTACCTGGTGGGCATCGTGCATGACGAGTGGACGATCTAGCGCAGGGCCGCGAGGTCAAACGGGAGTGTCGGAATTGACAGGGCTCCGCTCTCTTCCTGGTCACACTGCGAGTCCTGCCATCCTGCCCAGGAGCACGGACAAGGAGGGTCAGCCGGCATGAAACCACACCGCGAGGAGATCGTGTATGGCCTGATGGCCGCAGTCGTGGCGGCCGCCGTCTACTGGCTGATCGACATCCGGACGACCTGGCACAGCTACCTCATCTGGGTGCTGGCGCTCGGAGCGGGCACCTTCGCCGTCTACGCTGCCGACAAGCTCGCCGCCGTCGCCCACTGGAGGCGCGCGCCGGAGTTGATGCTCAACATTCTGGCCGTCCTCGGCGGCTTCGCCGGCGCTTGGGCCGGCATCGTGCTCTTGCGGCACAAGAGCAACTCCAGGAAACATCGCACCATCTGGCTCGTGCTGATCGGGAGCACCATCGCGCATCTGGTGGCCTTGCTCGCTATCCTCGCGCGCGGGTAGGCTCCTCCCAGCCCCCACCCCGTTTTGCCTTTTCGCCAAAAGAAGGTAGAATGTTCATTCGGCGGCATGGCGCAGCCGGCCATGCGGCGCGGGCCCAATCTTTCATTTAGGGGGTTTCTTTATCTCTATGGAGGAGAAGCAGATCACCGAGACGGATCCCGAGGAGGGGAAGGACATCGAGCAAACGCCTATTGAACAGCCCACAGAAGAGCTGCCGGCTTTTGAGCAGCCGGAGCTGGAGCTGCCGGCACTTGAGCAGCCGGAACCGGAGCTGCCGGCACTTGAGCAGCCGGAGCCGGAGCTGCCGGCACTCGAGCAGCCGGAGCCGGAGCTGCCGGCACTCGAGCAGCCGGAGCCGGAGCTGCCGGTACTCGAGCAGCCGGCCATTGTGCGGCCGCAGCCGGAGCTGCCGGAGGAGCACCCCATGTCCGCCCTCATGGCGGAGGAGCTCAGCTTCCGCAAGCTCAAGCCGGGCGACATCACCGAAGGCGTGATCGTCAGCGTCACACCCACCGAAGTCCTGGTGGATGTCGGCGCCAAGTCGGAGGGCATTGTCCCTTCCAAGGAGCTGGAGCGCCTGGGGCGCGATGGCCTCGAAACCTTGAAGGTCGGCGACAAGATCTTTGTCTACGTCATCCGGTCCGAGGACCGCGAGGGCAACCTGCTCCTCTCGCTCCGCCGTGCCGAAGAGGAGAAAGACTGGGTCGATGCCGAGCGGCTGCATGCCTCGCAGGAGGCGTTCGAGGGCCAGGTAGCCGGTTTCAACAAGGGCGGCCTCATCGTCCGCATGGGCAAGCTGCGCGGCTTTGTCCCTGCCTCCCAGCTCGGCCCCGAGCACCAGGGCAGCGACAAGCAGCAGCCGGAAGAGCGCTGGGCACGGCTCGTCGGGCAGACGATCCATGCCAAGGTTATTGAGATCGACCGCAAGCGCAAGCGGCTCATCCTCTCGGAGCGGGCCGCGGTGCGCGAGTGGCGCGACAGCCAGAAGAAGCGCCTGCTCGAAGAGCTGCGCGTCGGCGAGGTGCGCACCGGCGTCGTCACGAGCCTGTCCGACTTTGGCGCGTTCGTCGACCTGGGTGGGGCGGACGGCCTGATCCATCTGTCGGAGCTCTCGTGGGACCGGTCGGCGAAGCCGCGCGACGTCTTCAAGATCGGCCAAAAGGTCGAGGTCTACGTCCTGGGTGTCGACCGGGAGAAGAAGCGCATCGCGCTCAGCCGCAAGCGCCTCGAGGCCGAGCCATGGACGACGGTGGAGGACCGCTACTACGTCGGCCAGCTCGTCGAGGCGTTGATTACCCGGCTGGCGCCCTTTGGCGCCTTCGCGCTGGTCAACGGCGAGATCGAAGGGCTGGTCCACGTCTCGGAGCTGAGCGAGGCGCGCATCAATACCCCCCAGGAAGTGGTGCACGAGGGGGACAAGCACGTGATGCGCATCATCCGCATCGAGGCCAGGAAGCGGCGCATGGGCCTGTCGATCCGGCGCGTGGCCGACCCAGCCTATGCCGACCTCGACTGGCGTGCCGAGCTGGAAGGCGAGCGCCCGAAGACGAAGAAGGCTGAAGAGCCGGAAGAAGAGCCCTTCGACGAAGAGGAAATCGACGAAGAAGAGCTGGACGAAGAGTTCGAAGACGAGGACCTCGACGAGGAAGACGAGGACGAGGAATCGGACCAGGAGCACGACTCGGACGACGATGGCGACGACGAGGAGGAGAACGAGGACTAGATCCATCAAAGGAGAGGTCATCCTGAGCCGCTGAAAGCGGCGAGGGGCGCCGGGTTTGCCACGCCGGGATCCTTCGCACCGCTCAGGATGACGGGCAAATGGTGATAGGGCTTACCCACTTTTGCCCGGACCTGGTCTATACTGGTAAGGCACGGCCTGAGGGGCTTCCGGGTTGCGGCCCGGGAGCCAAGGCCATGGGGTTCCAGTCCGGCCAGGGCTGGTGAAAGGGAGAAATCGTGGCTGAGAATTTGGACCGCTTCACCAAGCGGGCACGCCGGGTGCTGACCGCCGCCCAGAACGAGGCGCTCCGCCTCAACCACCGCTACATCGGCACCGAGCACCTGCTGCTGGGCCTCGTCGGCGAGGAAGGCAGCGTCGCAATGCGTGTCCTGTCAGAGTTGGGCCTTTCGGCCGACGAGGTCCGCGAAGCGGTGGAGCGCGCAGTCGGCCGCGGAATCCGCCCTTTGGGCGGTCCCCCCTCCCTGACACCCCGCACCAAGCGCGTGTTGGAGGTTGCCGTCGAGGAGGCGCGCCGCCTCGGCCACCATTACATCGGCACCGAGCATCTCCTCTTGGGCCTCATCCGTGAGCAAGAGGGCATCGCCATCGAGGTGCTGCGCCGCCTGGGCGCGACCCCGGAAAAGATCGAGGACCAGGTCAACCGCATGCTGGTCGAGAGCCCGATCGAGGCCGGCGGCCGAGGCGGTCCCAGCAACACCCCCACCGTGGACCAGCTCGGCACCGACCTGACCGCCCTGGCGGAAGCCGGCAAGCTCGACCCCGTCATCGGCCGGCGCACCGAGATCGAGCGCGTCATCCAGATCTTGTCGCGGCGGACCAAGAACAACCCTGCCCTCATCGGCGAGCCGGGCGTCGGCAAGACGGCCATCGTCGAAGGGCTCGCCCAACGCATCGTCCAGGGCCAGGTGCCCGAGACGCTGCTGGACAAGCGCGTGCTCCAGCTCAACATCGGCAGCCTGGTCGCCGGTACGATGTACCGCGGGCAGTTCGAAGAGCGCCTCAAGAAGGTGATCGAGGAGATCCGCGGCTCGGGCGCCATCCTTTTCATTGACGAGCTGCACATGCTCGTCGGCGCCGGATCGGCCGGCAGCCAGGTGGATGCAGCCAACATCCTCAAGCCGGCCCTGTCGCGCGGGGAGCTGCAGTGCATCGGCGCCACGACCCTGAACGAGTACCGCCAGCACATCGAGGGAGACGCGGCCCTGGAGAGGCGCTTCCAGCCGGTGTATGTCGATGAGCCGAGTGTCAACGACACGATCGCCATCCTACACGGCGTGCGCAAGCTCTACGAGGCGCACCATCGCCTGCCGATCACCGATGAGGCGCTGGAAGCCGCTGCTCGGCTGGCGGCGCGCTACATCACCGACCGCTTCCTGCCCGACAAGGCGATCGACCTGGTCGACGAGGCAGCGTCGCGCGTGCGCGTCTACAAGCTCCCGCAGACCGGCTCACTTCAGACGACGGTGACGGCGATCAAGGACGTGCAGCGCCAGAAGGACGCCGCCATCGACGCCAAGCAGTGGGCCGAGGCCACCGCCCTGCGCGAGCGCGAGCGCGTGCTGCGCGGGGAGCTGGAGCAGCTGCGCGTCTCCTGGGACTCTTCTTCTGCGCCCGTCGCCGTGACGGCGGAGGACGTCGCCGAGATCGTCTCCATGTGGACCGGCGTCCCGCTCATGCAGCTTCAGACGGAGGAGTCGGCTCGCCTCCTGAATATGGAAGAGCAGCTTCACAAGCATATCGTCGGCCAGGACGAGGCAATCGCCGCCATTTCGCGCGCGGTGCGCCGCGCCCGCGCCGGCCTCAAGGACCCCAAGCGCCCCATCGGCTCCTTCCTCTTCCTGGGGCCCACCGGCGTCGGCAAGACCGAGCTGGCCAAGGCACTGGCGCACTTCATGTTCGGCTCGGAGGATGCCCTCCTGCAGCTGGACATGTCCGAGTTCATGGAGCGGCATACCGTGTCGCGGCTGGTGGGCGCGCCGCCCGGCTACGTCGGTTATGACGACCCGGGCCAGCTCACCGAGACGGTCCGCCGCCGGCCCTTTACCGTCATCTGCTTCGACGAGATCGAAAAGGCCCACCCCGAGGCGGTCAACATGCTCCTCCAGATCATGGAGGACGGCCACCTCTCCGATGCCAAAGGGCGCAAGGTTGACTTTCGCAACACGATCATCCTGATGACATCCAACGTCGGCGCGGAGGTCATCAGCCGCAACACGACACTGGGCTTCCAGCGCAGCATGGACACGGCCGTCGCGCAGCAGGAATCGTACGACGACATGAAGACCAAGATCCTGTCGGAGCTGCGCCACCTCTTCCGGCCCGAGTTCATGAACCGCGTGGACGCGGTGATCGTCTTCCACGCCCTGACGCGCGCGCACATCCAGGAAATCGTCGAGCTGGAGGTGGGCAAGGTGAACGTGCGGCTGGCGGACCATGGACTGAGCCTGCGCCTGACCGAGGCTGCGCGGGAGTACCTGGCGCAGAAGGGGTTTGACCCCCACCTGGGTGCCCGCCCGCTGCGCCGCGTGATCCAGGCCGAAGTGGAAGACGCGCTGTCGGAGCAAGTGCTCGCCGGCCGCTTTGTGTCAGGGCAGTCTGTCCTCGCCGACCTCGGTGACGGCAGGCTCACCTTCTTGCTGGACGTAGACCAGGTCGGACCTACGCCCGAGGAGTCCGCAGCGCCCGCCCCGGCCGAAGTGAGCCTGAGCTGAAAGCACGAACTCATTACGTCTGCGAGTCGTGCGGCGCCACCGCACTCAAGTGGTCCGGGCAGTGCCGCGCCTGCGGCGAATGGAACACCCTGGTCGAGACGCTCGTTGACGAGCGGAAAGAGGCAGCCGCCGCACGCAGCCTCGTCCCCTCGGCCCGGCCCCAGGCGCTGCCCGACATCCGCTCCGACCAGCTCCAGCGCATCCCCGTTGCCATGGGCGAGCTCTCGCGCGTCCTGGGCGGCGGGATCGTCCCAGGCTCCGTCGTCCTGATCGGCGGCGACCCGGGCATCGGCAAGTCCACACTGCTCCTCCAGGCCTCCGCTCAGCTCGCCGGCGAGGGCCGGCCCGTCCTGTACGTCTCGGCCGAGGAGTCGGTCCACCAAATCAAGATGCGGGCCGACCGGCTGGGGTTGGCCCAACCGAGCCTCTTTGTCCTCTCCGAGGTCGCGCTCGACCCTATCCTGGACCAGGTCGAGTCACTCAACCCGGCGCTTGCCATCGTCGACTCGATCCAGGCCATCGCCTCCGACGAGCTGGAGTCGTCGGCGGGCAGCGTCAGCCAGGTCAAGGCATGCGCCTCGGCCCTGCTGCGGCTGGCCAAAGCCAGGGGCATCCCGGTCTTTCTCGTCGGCCACGTCACCAAGACGGGCGCGATCGCCGGGCCGCGCGTGCTGGAGCACATCGTCGATGCCGTGCTCTACCTGGAGGGCGACCGCTTCCACACCTACCGGCTGCTGCGCTCCGTCAAGAACCGCTTCGGCTCGACGCACGAAGTGGGCGTATTCGAGATGTCGGAGCAGGGCATGGTCGAGGTGACCAACCCGTCGGAGGTTTTCCTCGCCGAGCGGATGCCGGAGGCGGCCGGCTCCGCCATCGCGGTCACGATGGAAGGCAGCCGGCCCCTATTGGTCGAGATCCAGGCGCTGGCCTCGACGACCTCCTTCGGCCTGCCGCGGCGCACGGCCAACGGCGTGGACATGAACCGGCTGCTGCTGCTCGTGGCGGTGCTCTCCAAGCGGGTGGGGCTCAAGCTCTACGACCAGGACATCTTTGTGAACGTGGTGGGCGGCCTGCGCATCAGCGAGCCGGCGGCCGACCTGGCGATCGCGCTGGCAGCCGCGTCGAGCTTCCAGGGGGTGCCGGTGCCGCCCGACCTGGCGGCGGTGGGCGAGGTGGGGCTGTCGGGCGAGGTGCGCGCCGTCAGCCATCTCTCGCGGCGGCTGAACGAGGCGGCCAAGCTGGGCTTCCGGCGCTGCATCATACCTGCCACCCGGCGCAGCCCCGGCGACGTGCCGGCAGGCATCGAGGCGATCCCGGCGCGCTCCCTTCCGGACGCGCTGGCGGTGGGGCTGGGGCGAAAACAGAGACACGATTGATACGACTCACAGGATGGTGATGCAGGAGCGGTTACCTCCCCGTCCGCACCCTCACCGGCCCGTGCAGCGTTGTCTGGCCATACAGGTCCACGTCTTCCAGCCAGTAGAAATAGGCCCGCCCCGGCCGCAGCCGGTAGCCGTCGATCCAGTCGTACACCGCGCCAAAGGGCGAGCCGGGCGGCACCAGGGTCGGGATCAGGTCCCGGTTGAGCCTGAGCCGGGGTCCGAGGCGCGTGTTGGCGCGGTAGAGGTTAAAGCCAAGGTTGTCTATCTCCTGGGCCGTCTCCCATTGGAGGTGGATGCTCCCCCCCTCCGGCCATCCCTCGAAGCGCACCAACTCTACGGAGGTCGGGTCGGCCGGGCAGGTCCCCGTCGCGTCCGCCAGGTCCAGGGCGCAGTTGTTCGTGTCACTCCAGTAGGGCGTGCGGCTCAGCCAGTGGCTGTCGGCCGGTGCGCTGTGCGGATTCACGCCCGGGTAGATGCCGCCACCCCAGCTCACCGCGTCCAGCACTGTGTCGCGATCGTCCAGCAGTAGGACTTCATCCGCGGCATTGTCGAGGGAGGCGTTGCCGGCTGTCCAGGCACTGTAGCGGGACAAGTCAGAGAAAGTGTACGTGGGCTGAACGCCGCAGCTGCCGCAGCTCGCCCAATTGCTCGCCACGACCACCGAGGCCGAGGAGAGGGTTTGATCGGGCAGGATGCTCATCCCCTCGTCGCCGCCCTTGGTCTCCTCGTCGCCCAGCTTAAAGTCGAGGAGGTTCAGCGACTGCCCAGCCACCTCGCTGAGCATGACCCACTCGCACTCGGGGTTGCCCGGCCCGTCGACCAGCGCGCCGGTGATCAAGAGCGGGCTGTAGACCTCGCCGGAGCCGTCGAACCAGGCGTCGAAGTAGTAGTCGATGTCCCCGTCGCTTACCTCGTCCCAGGTGTTGCCGGCCATCGGGGTCACCGCATCCAGGCAATCGGAATCCCAAACCTCGGTCAGGGCGCGGTCCCCGTCATGCTCGCCCACAAAGACGGTGAAGCGCAGCTTGCGGGGCGGGGTGACCCCCAGCGCCGACCAGGGCATGCGCACCTCCACCGTGTCCTCCTCGGCCGAAATCCAGCTCGCGCCTGCGTCGTGCCAGGCCCAGGAGGTGTCGTAATACCCCGTCTTGCCGAGGTTTATGACAATCTCCCGCTCCCACTCGGCCAAGCTGCTCACCTGGGTCTCCGGGTTGTCTCCGAGCCAGACCTGGCCGGTCTCGTCCAGTGTCGTGTCCACGGCAATAGCCAGGTAGGGATAGTCGGCATTCGTGATATCCTGGAAGCGAACGCGGAAGTAGATGTTCGACGCATCGGCCGTCACGCGGAACTCGATCAGGTCCTTGTCGGAATCGGGACCGCGATCTGCGTCTGTGCGCTCATCGCCCGCCCGGTCGGTCCAGATGTACTCCCCCTCGTCCGTGCAGCAGCGGCCCACCTGGCCGATGTTCACGTTGGTGGGCGCATCCATGCAGTAGCCGGCGGGGTCCCAGTGATCGGGGCTCAGGTACATCCGCCATCGGCCGATGCCGCTGGAGGGTTTGCCCCCGGCGGCGGTAAAGGCTCCTCCGGCGTACAGGGACTGCCCGCTCACGATGGCGAGGTCCTCGATACCGCCGTACAATACCCCGCTGCCCAGCGGGCTCCAGGTGCAGCCATCCCAGTGGGCGACATAGTTGGCGCTCACTCCGCCGGCGGTCGTGAAGTAGCCACCGGCATACAGCGTGCCCGCGCCATCCACGGCCAGGGCCCTGATTGAGCCATTCGTCCCGACACCCAGCGCACTCCAGGTGCTGCCGTTCCACTTGGCGACCCGGTTACCCGGGCTGCTGAAGGTGCCACCCACATACAGGGTGCCGGCGGCGTCGACCGCTAGGGCATGCACGGTGCTGTCCACCCCGCTGCCCAAGGCGCTCCAGGTACTGCCGTTCCAGCGGGCGAGGTAGTAGGCCGGGCTGGTGAACTCGCCTCCGGCGTACAGGGTCCCGGCCGAGTCGACGGCCAGGGCGTTCGCGGTGCCGCCCAGCCCGCCGCCCAGGGCGCTCCAAGTGCTGGTGAGAGGGTCCCACTTGGCGACGTGGTTGGCAGCAGCTCCACCGGCCTCGGTAAACACGCCTCCGGCATACAGCGTGCTGCCGCTCACCGTTAGCGCCCAGACACTGCTGTTCATGCCGCTTCCCAGGGCGCTCCAAGTGCTGGTGAGAGGGTTCCACTTGGCCACACGGTTCGCGGGAGTCCCGCCGGCTGTGGTAAAGTCGCCCCCCGCATATAGAGTGCCGCTGCCGTCCAGCGCCAGGGCGTACACCCAGTTGTTCATCCCGCTGCCCAGGGTGAGCCAGGCGCTGCCGTCCCACTTGGCCACGTAGTTGGCCGGGCTCGTGAACCGGCCGCCAGCGTACAGGTTCCCGCTGCCGTCGGCTACCATGGCCCAGATATCCATGAAGCTGCCCCACGTGCCCCAGCCCAGCGGGTTCCAGCTGCCGCCGGTCCACCGGGCGATATAGTTGACCGACAGGCTGCCGGAGGCCGTGAACTGGCCGCCAGCGTAGAGGGTCGTGCCTACCATCGCCAGTGCCTCGACGTAAGAGCTCACACCTATTCCCACGCCACTCCAGGTGTCGCCGCTGTATTGGGCCACGTAGCCGGCCGGGGTCCCGAAGCTCCCGCCGGCATACAGGGTCCCGCCGGTGTCCACCGTCAGCGCAGCCACGCCCCCGTTGAGGCCGCTGCCCAGCGCGCTCCAGCCGCCGTAGGTGAGGTCCCACTGAGCCACATAGCTGCCCGGGCTTGTGAAGTTGCCACCGGCATACAGCGTCGCGCCGCTCACCGCCAGGGCACGGACGGTGGCGCTCATGCCGCTGCCCAGCCCGCTCCAAGTGCTGGTGAGAGGGTCCCACTTGGCCACACGGTTTGCGGGAGTCCCGCCTGCCGTGGTAAAGTCGCCCCCAGCGTACAGGTTCCCGCTGCCGTCGACCGCCAGGGCATGGACTAGATTGCCCATCCCACTGCCCAGGGCGCTCCAGTTCGTCCCGTCCCACTTGGCCACATAGTTGGCCGGGCTCGTGAACGTGCCTCCGGCGTACAGGTTCCCGCTGCCGTCGACCGCCAACGCCGTGACGTACTGGCCAACCCCGCTGCCCAGGGCGCTCCACGTGCCGGTGGCCGAGTCGTACCGGGCGATGTTGTTGGCCGCAATCCCGCCTGCCTCGGAAAAGGACCCTCCAACATACAGAGTGGACCCCCACACCGCCAGCGCGAAGACGGTACCGCCCATGGTCGGGCCAATGGCGCTCCACGTCGCACCGTCCCACTTGGCCACGCGGGGGGCAAACACCCCGCCGGCATAGTCAAATATGCCGCCCACGTACAGGTCGCTGCCCATGACCGCCAGTGCATAGGCCTGGATCAGGGTTCCCGCGCTCTGGAAGCCGGCCGCCCACCGCCAGTCCTCGACCGCCTGGATGCCCGGCGGCGCAAAGCGCGGCTCCTCGCCCGGTCCGCTCACCAGACGGTAGCCGGCCGGGTCGACGCTGCCGGTGAAGCCGGTGGAATGGTCGAGCCTGCCGTCAGGGCGCAGCAGGTCCGCCAGGGGGGCCGATTCGGCAGACGGCGGCTCCTCGGCTCGCGCCACCCGCGCCGGCGCCGCCCCCAGGGAGGAAACAAGCAGCACGACAACCAGAAGAAGAGCAAGCCAGCGTCCCGTCGCGTTCATGGAGTGCCTCCTTCAAAAGAACGAGACCTGGCAGGTTTGGAAAACCTGTCAGGTCCGGCCGCAGGGAACCACCGAATGGACAAAAAAGCATGCCTGGGCGGGGGGCGCACCCTCCGCCGGCCGGGGTGGCCGGGTCGAAGCACCCATGTCCATCGTGAGCCTCCTTTTAGCGCACGGGACACACGGCACCCCAATCCGGGGAAAGCACAGCGGCGAGGTTTGGGGCGTCCACAGACAATTCTACACCCACCGGAGGAGCTTGTCAAACGGACGTCGCCGGCCTATGGGGCCTCGTAGGGCGGGATTCCATTCCCGCCGATTTGCCGGGCTTCGTAGGGCGGGATTCCATTCCCGCCAACGCAGTCAGGCTCCGGCGGCTTCCTTCTCGCGGATGCGCAGGCGGCGGCGCTCCTCGCGGTCGAGGACCCGCTTGCGGATGCGCAGGCTCTGCGGGGTGACCTCCAGCAACTCGTCGTCGGCCAGGTACTCGATCGAGCGATCGAGCCCCATCTCCACCGGCGTGGTGAGCCGGATCTCTATGTCCTGGATCGACTGCCGCATGTTCGTCAGGTGCTTGGTCTTGCAGACGTTGACATCCAGATCGCCCGGGCGCTGGTGCTCGCCGACGACCATGCCCGCGTAGACCTCGACGCCGGGGCCGATGAAGAGGCTGCCCCGCTCTTCGGCGTTCTTCAGGCCAAAGGTGCTGGCGACGCCCGGCTCCCAGGCAACGAGCGAGCCGCGCGAGCGAGGGCTCATCGCGCCGGCCATGGGAGCGTACTCGTAGAAGAGGGTATTCATCGTGCCCAGGCCGCGGGTGGCGCTCAGGAACTGGTAGTGAAAGCCCAGCAGGCCGCGGGTCGGGATGCGGTAGGTCATCAAGACGTTGCCGGCGGACGCGTCTTCCATGGCGATCATCTCGCCGCGCCGCCTGCCCAACATCTCGACCACGGCGCCGACCGTGTCGGGCGGCGTCTCGATGTACAGCTCGTCGAAGGGCTCCATCCACTCGCCGTCGTCGCCCTGGTGAAGGATTACCTTGGGCCCCGAGACCTGGAACTCGTACCCCTCGCGGCGCATCGTCTCGATCAGGATGGCCAGGTGCAGCTCCCCGCGGCCCGAGATGGTGAAAGTATCTGCCTGGCCCGTCTCCTCCACGCGGAGGGCGACGTTGTGGCGCACCTCCTCCCAGAGGTACTCGCGCAGCTTGCGCGTGGTGCCCCAGCGGCCCTCACGCCCCGCCAGGGGCGAAGTGTTCACGCCGAGGGTCATCCGCACGGTCGGCTCGGAGACGTGGATGGCGGGCAGGGCAGCCGGGGACTCGGGATCGGCCAGCGTCTCGCCGATGGCGACGTCGGTCAGGCCGCCGATGGCGACGATCTCGCCCGCCTCGGCCGACTCGACCTCGACGCGCTTCAGGCCATCGTGCAGGTAGAGGTAGCGGACCGACTCGGGGAGCTGCCGGCCGTCGCGCGTGAGGCGCGCGAGCGGCTGCCCGAGGGTCACCCGGCCGGCAAAGACGCGGCCGATGGCTGTCAGCCCCCGGTAGGAATCATAGTCGAGCGCCGTGACCAGGATCTGCAGCGGTGCGTCGAGATCGACCTTCGGACAGGGGATCTCGCGCAGGATGGCGTCGAAAAGGGGCTTCAGGTCGGGCCCGACCTCGGGGGTCAGGCCGGCCTGGCCCGTGGTGGCGATGGCATACACGACGCGGAAGTTGGCCTGGGAGTCGGTGGCGCCCAGGTCGACAAAGAGGTCGAATGTGTCATTGAGCGCTCGGTCGAGGTCGGCGTTCTTCCGATCGACCTTGTTGATGACGACGATCGCGTGGCGGCCCATCTCCAGCGCCTTGCGCAGGACGAAACGGGTCTGCGCCATGGGGCCCTCGGCGGCGTCGACCAGGAGAAGGACGCCGTCGACCATGTTCAGGACACGCTCAACCTCGCCGCCAAAGTCGGCGTGGCCGGGGGTATCGACGATGTTGATCTTTACCGGCCGGTCCACCGCCTCGTCGTAGATGGTGATGGCGGTGTTCTTGGCCAAGATCGTGATGCCGCGCTCGCGCTCCAGGTCGTTCGAGTCCAACACGCGCTCGGCGACCTGCTGGTTGGTGCGGAAGACGTGCGCCTGCTTGAGCATGCCGTCCACCAACGTCGTCTTGCCATGGTCCACGTGCGCAACGATGGCAACGTTGCGCAGGTCGGTTCGTTCAATGAGCATGGGTACTGCGTTTCCTTCTCTAGATCATGCGACCCCGCCCCCTGAGCGTATCCAGGGACCGGGGTCACCTTTGGGCCTATTCCAGCATCGGAGCCTTGTGGCGCGCGCGAAAGGATAGCACCGGGCAGGCAGGGTGTCAACTCGGATAGGCGCGGGGGCGGCGCGCCTGGGCACCAGAGGCGAAGGGCACGAGGCGGGCTCACCGGCTCCAGGCTGGTTTGTCGATCCTGCCCGGGCTGTGCTACGCTCCAGGTATCCCAAGATGAGTGAGGGAAAAGTGCGAAAAGCCTGGTGGAAAGAGAGCGTCGTCTACCAAGTCTACCCGCGCAGCTTTTGCGACAGCAGCGGGGACGGCATCGGCGACCTGCGCGGGATCACGAGCAAGCTGGACTATCTCCAGGCGCTGGGCATCGACGTCGTCTGGCTCTCTCCCGTCTACCGGTCGCCCAACGACGACAACGGGTACGACATCAGCGACTACCGGGCCATCATGGACGAGCTCGGAACCATGGCCGACTGGGAGGAGATGCTCGCAGGCATGCACCGGCGCGGCATCAGGCTGGTGATGGACCTGGTCGTCAACCACACCTCGGACGAGCACCCCTGGTTCGTCGAATCGCGCACCTCCAGGAGCAGCCCCTACCGCGACTATTACATCTGGCGCCCACCGAAGCAGGGCCGTGAGCCAAACAACTGGGCCTCTCACTTCTCAGGGTCGGCATGGCAGCTCGACGAGGCGACGGGCGAATACTACTTGCACCTCTTCTCGAGGAAGCAGCCCGACCTCAACTGGGAGAACCCCCGCGTCCGCGCCGAAGTCTGGGAGATGATGCGCTGGTGGCTGGACAAGGGCGTCGACGGCTTTCGCATGGACGTCATCAACATGATCTCCAAGGTGCCCGGGCTGCCCGATATGCCGCCTGGCTTTCGCCGCTACCAGTACGGCGGACCCTACTTCATCAACGGGCCGCGGCTGCTGGAGTACCTGGCGGAGATGAAGCGCGAGGTGCTGTCGCACTATGACATCCTCACCGTCGGCGAGACGCCGCTCGTCAAGACGCACGACGCGCTGGCCCTCACGGACGAGGGTGCGGGCGCCCTCAACATGGTGTTCCAATTCGAGCACGTGGGCCTGGACACCAGCGGCGACAGGCGCCCGGGCGCCGGCAGGCCCGGTTGGCTACCGGAGATGGTGCAGATCATGACGCGCTGGCAGGCCGGCCTGGAGGGGCGGGCCTGGAACAGCAACTACCTGGGCAACCACGACCAGCCGCGCAGCGTGTCGCGCTTTGGCGACGACGGCCGCTGCCGTGTCGAGTCGGCCAAGATGCTCGCCACTTTCATCCACATGCTGCAGGGCACGCCCTACATCTACCAGGGCGAAGAGATCGGCATGACGAACGTCGCCTTCGAGTCGATCGACGACTACCGCGACATCCAGACGCTCAACCTGTACCGGGAATGCGTGGAGGAGATGGGGATGGCGCCCGCGGAAGCCCTGGCAATCGCGCATGCGCGGAGCCGCGACAACGCGCGGACGCCGATGCAGTGGGATGACGGGCCGAACGCCGGCTTTACGGCGGGCACACCCTGGATCAAGGTCAACCCCAACTACCCGCACATCCACGTCGCGCAGGCGTTGGCCGACGCGGGCTCGATCCTGCACTACTACCGGCAGCTCATCCGGCTGCGGCGGCAGAACCCAACCATCGTATACGGCCGCTACGACCTGGTCCCCGGCACCGAGCCCGGAGTCTATGCCTTCACCCGCACGTGGGAGGGCGACCGCCTGCTGGTGGTGCTGAGCTTTTCCGGGGAGGAAGCCTCCTTTGCGCTGCCGGACGGCATCCCGTGCGGCACGGCGGAAACGCTGATCGGGAACTATCCCATCGACCCGGCCGAGGATGTGCGGCGGCTGCGCCTCAGTCCGTACGAAGCGCGCGTGTACCGGCTGCGATAGGGCGGCTCCGCCCCTTACCCCAGCCCTCTGCCCTCCGGGCCGAGGGAGTCCTGCCTTCGCCGCCTGGCCCCCCGCCACAGGGCCGGCGTCAGTGCCAGGAGTCCCACGAACGCCGGTCCGCCGCACAGCCTCCGGCCGTTTCCTGGATCCGGCGTCGGAGCAGGCGGCACAGCGGTTGGCGATACGGCCGGTTGCTGCGAGGGTGCCGCGATGGCCTCCACCGTGGCGGCTGGCTGGTCACTCTGCCAGCGGTGGAAAAAGACGTTGAGCACCGGCAGGAACTCGGCTGTGGCCTTCCGGTTGCCCGTCGAGTTAGGGTGGTCATCTCCGTCCGTGGGGTAGTAGAGCGTGTCGCCGCCGTGGTCTGTGACATACTCGATCGCGCCGCTGCGCACGCGGTGGTGGTTGTCCGGGTGCGTCAGCACGTTGTAGAAATCCCACACGACCACGTTGTTCGCACCATAGCCCGCCAGCCACTGCGTCACCAGCCAGGTATTGAAAGCGCGCGCGTTGGCCGCGTAGGTCGGGTCCTGCACAGGCGGGGCGGTAACTGCGACGAAGAGCCTATCGGGCCGCGTGGCAAAGTAGGTGAGCAGCTCGTTGTAGATCGCCTTGGCGTTGGCCACGCTGAGGCCCTCCCCGCGCGCGGGCAGGTCGCGCGGACTTCCCTCAAGGTTCGAGTTGGGGAAGCAGGACTTGAACATCACGACCTGGTTCTCGCCGCCCGGGTCGGGAAGCGGACGGGTGTAGTTGGAGAGCTGCCCGTCCTCAGAGAGAAGCGCGGCCGTGATAGGGCCGCTCCGGGGGCCGGTGAACCACTCGGGCCAATCCACGATATCGGTGCGGTCGCCGATCCCGTCCGGGCCCCAGCCGTAGTTGGTATCGCTGACATAGTAGTTGTTCTCTCCCAGCGCGCGCCCGAGCCCTCCATCTTCGTCCTTGAGCCAGTTCTCGCCGCAGGAATGGTGGATGAAGATGAGCTTGACGGGCCGGGCAGGAGGGCTGGCGTCCACAGCCTGTGCAGAGACCATCGCCGGCAAAAAGAGGGAAAAGACCAGGGCAACGAGCAGGGCCGGCCCTGCGCTGTGAGACCGCCTCGAACGGGAGGCTACCTGAGCTGACATCCGTCTCCTCCTTGGCGTAGGCACACGGCAGGAGTGCGGGAGGCGCGTGGCGGGCCGTCCGAGATGCCCGGCGGGCCGGCGCAGGGCTGCACCGGCCTGCCGGCAAGATCATGGGTTCATCTCGTAGGCGTCGCGCAGACCGTAGACCTCCTGCCACACCCGCTCGTAGCGGCCGGCGTCCTGCGCCGGCCGGCGCAGCATCTTCAGGCAGAATGCCATCTGGGCATCCGTGCTCGACGGCTTGCTGTGCAGCTGGAGCGCGAACTTGCTGACATCGCGCACCAGGACGTCAAAAATCTGGTCTACCAGGTCATCGCCCACATTGTGCAGCGCGGCCGACTCCAGGATGAGCTGGCCGTAGACCACCAGCGTAAAGATCTCGCCAAGGGCCAGGAGATAGTCCACATCCTCAGTCTGCGGGCCGGCCGGCGTCGCCTCGGCCAGAAGCGACCGGAACGCCTCGATCTGCTCGCGGAAGATGCCGACGTTGGGCAGCTCGCTCCGGGCAAGGATGGGGTTGTAGTCGTGAAAGCGGATGCGCCCCAGGCCGGAGGCCGGCCCCTGCCGGAAGAGGTAGTCGTCGCTGACGGCGGCATCCACGATGGGCACGTCGGGATAGGGTGCCGGGTTGAAGAAGTAATTGGCCATGAACTTGACGATGAGGGCGATGTTGACGTGCACCGTGCCCTCGAGCTTGGGCAAGGCGCGGATGTCGCGCGCGGCCATCTCAAAGTACATGTCACGCTCAAACCCCTTGGCGGCGATCACGTCCCACAGCAGGTTGATCACCTCCTCGCCCTGGGTGGTGACCTTCATCTTGACGACCGGGTTGTAGAGGAGGTAGCGGCGGTCGTCGGGTGAAGCGACTCGCTGGTAGTCGGAGGCGCGCAGGGCAAAGAGCTTCATGGCCGAGAGGCGTGCGTAGGCGTCGACAAACATGCGCTTGACGTGCGCCATGTCTGTTACGTGCATGCCGTACAGCCGGCGATGCGCGGCGTGGTGGATCGCCTCGTAGAAGGCGTGGGTGCAGATGCCGATGGACGCCCAGCCGAGGTTGTACTTGCCGACGTTGACGGTGTTCAGCGCGGTGTCCCACGCCTCGCGGCCGCGTGAGAGGATGTCGGTCTCGGTGACGGGATAGTCGCGCAGGCAAAAGTCGGCGACGTACGACTGGGTGTTGACGACATTGGCGACCAGCTCGTAGGCCCGGTGACGGTAGTCGGCGGCAAAGAAGACGTACTCGCCGGTGTCCGCCATCTTCCCAAAAGTGGAGACCATGGGCGCGATGTTGCCGTTGCCAATGTAGTACTTTTCGCCGTTGGCGCGGTAGGTCTGTACTCCCTCGCCCTCTGGGAGAGGGTGGGGTGAGGGTACCGGCGTGAGTGCCATCTCGGTAGAGTAGATGTCGGCGCCGTGAGCCCGCTCGGATAGGCCAAAGGCAAAGACCTGGCCTTCTTGCAGGAGAGCGGCCGCACGCTGCTTGAGTGCCTCGTTGCCGCTCATCCAGATGGGGCCCAGGCCAAGGATCGAGACCTGCCAGGTGTACCAGTAGTGCAGCCCGTAAAAGGCCAGGATCTCGTTGAACTCGCAGTTGCGGTAGGTGTCCCACCGGCAGCCCGCGCCGTAGGCAGCCGGGGTCAGCAGTGTCGCAAAGAGCTTGTGGTCGCGCTGGTGCTCCAGAAAGTCGGCGTACCAGACCCGCTCGCGGTCGTCCGCCTTGAGCCGGCGCTTGCCCTTGCGCTCGAAAAAGTCGACGGCAGCCTGCATGATCTCGCGCGAGCGCTCGTCGGGATAGGGGCGGGTCAGGTGCTTGGGGTTAAGCAGGATCATGGATAGTCTCCTTTAGGGGCCAATCCCCCAGAATCGTACGACATTGTCGGAGCCTGCCGAGACCAGGGTCGCGCCGTCGGGGGAGAAGGCCATCGAGCCGACGTCGCCGGTCGGGCCAGACAGGGCCGCCAGCTCGCTGCCGGTGGCGGTCTCCCACAGCCTGATCTTGAGATCGTCGCCCGTCGTGGCCAACACGCGGCTGTCGGGTGACAGGGCCAGGCGTGAGTGCCTCTCGCCGGTGCCCGTCCAGGTGCGGACCTGCCGCCCGGCCGCCGCATCCCACAGGATGATGGAACCGCTCCATCCCGACACTGCCAGGAGCGTGCCGTCGGCGGACATGGTGAGGCAGCTCAGGCTGCTGCCGACGTCTCCCAAGAGGTGGGTCGCCTCCCCGGTGACGGCGTCGAGGAGGTCGAGGCCCTCTCTGGTGATAGCGTAGACCGAGCGTCCACCGGCGGCGTAGGAAATGGCGTTGGCCCCCTTGGCCACCAGGGTGGCGCCGAGCGTTCCGGAGGCCACATCGTAGAGCTGGACGACATCGCCCTCCTGGACGGCGAGGGCCGTGCCGTCGGGTGAGAAGGAGAGGAAAGAGCCGCAGATCGAGCCGCGGCTGATCTGGTTCTCGTAGAGCGTGTGACGCTCGACACCCGTCTCGATCTCAAAGAGTCTGGCCCCGCTGGCGTGCAGCGCCAGAAGGGTGCCGTCGGGCGAGACGGCCATGTCGGAAAAGCTGCCATCGAACGGAAAGGTGCGCACGGCCTTCCACGACTCGACAGACACCCAGGTGATGTCGTAATTGTTCTGGAAGCCGTAGAGGGCGAGCGACCGGCCGTCGCGGGACCAGGCCGCATAGGAACCCGACTGGTCCCTGCTCCTGAGCAGCTTGACCTGCGCAGCGTTGGCGGGCGAGATGGCCCGCTCCGAGAGGGCCGGCAGCGTCGGGAAGGGGCCGGCGGCGGGCGTGAGCTCCGGGACGCCGGGCTCGCCGGCCGGTTCAAAGGTCCAGAGGAGCACCTTCCCGTAGCGGTCCGCCGAAGCCAGCACCTCCCCGCCGGGCGAGAAGGCCAACGAGGTCGGCACTACGGTGTGGCCGACAATCGAGGCCAGCTCGGCGCCGGTGGCCGTGTCCCAGAGGCGGATGCGCAGGTCCTCGCCGGTGCTTGCGAGCACCCGGCCGTCGGGCGAAAAGACGAGGCTCGTCAAGCCGCCCTCGTGGCCGGCCAGGGTGCGGAGCGTGCGCCCGGTGGCGGCATCGCGGAGCGCAATGGCGGCGCTCCCGTGGCCCGCAGTGGCGAGCAGCAGGCCGTCGGGCGACAGGACCAGGCAAGGGGTGCTGCTCATCTCGTCGCCGATGGCGTACAGCTGCTCTCCCGTGGCCGGGTCGAGCGCGGCGGCGCCGGAGTAGCTGCCGACGAAGAGGCTCCGGCCGTCACGCGCAAAGGCGATTGAGTTGACCCCCTTGGCGACAATCGTCGTCGGCTCCTGGGTGCCGGCGACATCATAGAGCTGGACCGCGTCGCCGACGACGGCGGCCAACGTCGCGCTGTCGGGCGAAAAGGCCATGCGCGAGCCGCACACGCTGCTGGTTGAGCTGCTCTCCTCGAAGAGGGTGCGCAGCTCTCCGCCGCTTTCCAAGTCATACAAGCTGACCCCGGAGCTGCGCACGGCGAGTGTCTTGCCGTCGGGCGACAGGACGAGGCCGTTCTCTTCGGCGTAGACCTCGATGGAGCGGACGTGCTTGAAGCCGGCGCCAGCGTCGAGCATGTAGACCTGTCTGCCGCGGGCGATGAGGGTGCGCCCATCGGGCGTCCAGAGGACGTTGTAGCCCTCCACGGGCACGGCAGGGCCGCGAACCGCCCGAAGGGCGGGGATGGCTTCGGGCACAGGGGAGGGCACGGCGGGCGAAGCGGCGGTTGCCGTTGCCTCCGCGAGTGTGGCTGGAGCGGTGGCCGGCATCTGCGTCGCAGGCGGCAGCTCGGTGACCGTGGGGGCCGCGGCGACAGGCGCGGTGGCTGCCACAGTCGGGCCGTCGACCGCGGCGAGCGTCGGCGTTGCCGGGCTGCCAGGGCCTCGCACCAACGACGCAATCCCCAGGCCGGCCAGCGCCAGCGCCAGGAGAACTCCGAGCGCGGCGAGCGCCCACTGCCAGGCCGGCCGGCGCGGCTTGGGAGGCTCGGGGGGAAGAGGCTTGGGCGGCTCCACTTGCACGCCGAGGAGCGCCTGCACCTTGTCGGCTAGGGTGCCGAGGTGCTGCTCCAAGGGAGGGGTGATGGCGTCGAGCCAGTGGATGGAGCCGATGTAGTACCCCATGTCGCCGGAGGGCTGAACTTGATCAATGCGGAAAGGCAGTACGTCGATGCCCTTGTCGACCGCTGCGCCGACTTCGCGGAGCACCTGCTTCGAGCGGTTGGAGCCATCGGAGAGGACAAGCACAAGCACGCGGCTGGCGTCGATGGCCTCAATCAGGGCGCCGGCCCAGGTCTGGCCGGCGGGCACGTCACGGGGGGCGATCCAGCAGCGGACCTTGCGGCTCTCCAGGGTGGCGCACACGGCATCGGCAACGGGCTTGTCGTGACTGGAGTAGCTGATGAACACATCATGGGCCATGGTAACACCTCGCGCAGAGCGGCGGCCTGGACTGGCCGGAGTATACCACCAGGAGGAGAAGGTGTCAAAGAGGGGCCAAGCCCCTCATGGTCGCCGAGAGCGAGGCCGCTCGCACCTAGGCCACGCGAGGTATGCGATGATTGTTTCTGGAAAAACGGGCATTTCGGGATAGTACATGCAGATTTTTGGCAGAGTGGCACAGCTCGCGAGCCCCTGAATGACAGGGCCCTAAGGGTCTGGGAGACCCTTAGGGCCTTCCGGGCGCCCCTTTCGGCGGGTATGGAAACCCGCCCTACGGCGCGACCCGCACGCGGTAGTGTAGGGCCTTGTGCCCGTCCCGGCGCGCGCGGGGATCGGGGCACGACGCCCACAAGGGGCTACACTACGGCGCGCGCAAGGGCCAGGGCCGCTGTCACACGTGCGCGGCGAGCCACGCCGCCATGTCGCCCAGCACGGTGGGGTGTTCCGGCTCGTTGTGCGCCTCGTGGTAGAGGCCGTCATAGATCTTTAGCGTCTTGTCGGCCGAGCCGATCGCGCCCCGCAGGAATCGGGCGTCGTCCGGGTTCACCATCCGGTCGGCGCTGCCGGCGTAGATGAGGACGGGCAGCGTGATCTTGCCCGCTTCCGCCGAGATGCGCCCCATGGCGCGCAGCATCTCGGCTGAGAGGCGCGCAGTCGTCTTGCCGTGGTGGACCAGTGGGTCACTCACGTAAGCCTGCACGACCGACGGATCGCGGCTGACGCCGGCGGCGTCCAGGCCAAGCACGCCGGCCTTGGGCGCCAGGCGCGACAGGACCCGGCCCATGGTGATGGTAAGGGCCGAGATGTTCGCCGGCACGCGGGTGAGAGCGGCGGAAAGGACCGCGCCGGCCAGGCCGGCCTGGCGGTCGAGCAGGTAGTACGCGGTGATCAGGCCGCCCATGCTGTGGCCGTAGAGGAAGAGCGGCTTCCCCGGCTGGGCTTGCGCCACCATGCCGCGATAGATGTCGAGCGTGTCGGTATAGTCCTCCAGGCGCTCGACATACTCACGGGTGCCGTCTGATTTGCCGTGGCCGGCGTGGTCGAAGCCATAGAGGGCATAGCCGAGCGGCACCAGCTTGTTGACCACGTTCGTGTAGCGGCCGCTGTGCTCGCCCAAGCCGTGCACAATCAGCACGGCTGCCCTGGGCTCACCGTCCGGCAGCCAGGACTGCCGGTAGATGCGCATCCCGCGCACTCCCTGGAAAAAGCCTTCTTCGTGCATCATGGTGTCGACCTCCGCTGCGGACTGTGTGGGGCGGCATGGATCACGCCGCCTGCTCGCATTCTAGCGCCAGATGGGCAAGGCCGGCAAGCCGGGGGCCCTATCGCGCCTCAATAGGCGAGGCTCATGCCTGGAGCCGCTGGGCCCTCCGCACAGCCGGCAATGGGTCTGGGGCCGGCACAGCTACTCCATCACTCCATCACTCCATCACTCCACGTATAGTGTGCTTTGGACAGTCGGAAGACCAAGCGCATTTCTCCGGCCAAGACGATGCGTCAAGCGCCTACGGCAGGTCCTGGCCACAGCTCCCACAGAAGCGCGCCGCGCTGCCCACCTCCGCGCCGCAGAAGGGGCAGTTCGGTGTCGTGTCCTCCGGCGTGACCTCGCCTTGGGCGGCCGGCACGGCTGCGGTCCGCGGCCGGAGCGGCGCCACCCGCGCCCCGCACGCGCCGCAGAATCCACCCTCCGGCCGGACGGGGTTGCCGCACACGGGGCAATAGGCCGTGGCCGCTTCCGGGTGCGGCACCACCGGGGCCGGCGCCCTCGGCGCGGCCGTCCCGCCGCGCGGGGCGGCGGCCCGCGGCGCCCTGGCCCTGGGAGCCACTGGTCCGGCCTTCCCGGCGCCCTGCGGCGAGGTCCCGCGTTTCTTCCGCGATTTCCGGGCCAGCACGACCGCCGCACCTCCGCCCAGCAGGCCCAGCCCGCCGCCCAGGATCAGCCCCCAGGGTGTGTCGTCAGGTGGCTCGTACGGGGGTGGTACCACCACTTCGGCGGCCCCTTCGCCCGATTCGGGCAGGGTCTCCACCGGGGGCTCGACGGCTCCCGCGCCCGACTCGAGCCCGGCATCGACTGCGGGCTCTACGGCGCCCGTGTAGGGTCCCGGCGCCCGCGTGAGCGTGGCCTGCATCCCCAGTGCGGCGGCGGGCGGTTCCTGCGCCGCCGCCGGCTCGATCGCCCCATCGATGGCAAAGCGGACGCCCTCGCCCTCCCCGGCAATGACCTCGTTGCCCGCTTCGTCGGTCACGCTGGGCGACCCGGAGAAGGTGTAGAGGGTCATGCTCCCGTCTGCGTTGTCGGTCACCGACGCCTCGCTGCGCCAGGTAACCAGCCTCACCGGGCGGTCGTAGATGTTCACCAGCTCGATAAAGTCCCCTGCCGTCTGGAGGGTCTCGACGATCAGGCCCGTGAACTCGCCGACCACGGGCCCTCCAAGGGATGTGGCCCCCCATTCCAAGCCCGTCTTGATCAGGATATCGGTGCCCTGTCCGGCGACAAAGCGGGCCCGCGGGTCGCCCTCTCCGGACTGCGCGCCATACTGCGAGCCGTCGCCGAAGATGACCACCCCCATCCCGATCGGCTCCGACCATCTGATCTGGCGCACGGAGAAGAGCCCGTTCACCCCATCGGCCCACAGCACAGCCACGGCAATCCCGTCGCCGGGCCTCATCCAGGCGGTGCAGTCGCCGCAGTACAGGGAGTTGTGCAGGCTGACCACCATGCTGGTGTTGCCGTTGAGCGGGTAGTAGTAATCCGTGCCGGCCTCGGGAGGCACGAAACTCTTGTACTCCGAGGAGCCGGCCTCGGCGAGCTGCACCCGCTTCAGCACGTCCGATGGATAGGGGTACGCCGCGCCCACCTCCTGCTGGCTGTAGCCCGGGGGCAGGCCCACCTGGCCGGCCCCCGGCACGGGCACCGTGAGGCGCTGGCCATATCCGCTCATTACGTACTGGTAGTAAGGGCTCTCATCGAGCAGCTTGGTCCGGATCCACCGGCTTGCGCCCGTGGGGTCCAAATTGGCCAAGAAAAAGACGTCCCGGATAAAGACCGGGTGGCGGATGGTCACCTCGGCGCTCTGCTCGATTATGGTGGACGGGTCACCCGGTTGGGCCGCGATGGCTGTCACGAGCTTCACGGTGCAGGGCAGCTTCTTGCCGTCCAGCCGCAGCCGGTCGAAATCCACCAGGACGCGCAGGATCAGATCGCCCTTGGCATCGGTGGCGGCCTGCAGAGTCTCTTCCACTGCCAGGCTCTGGCTCACCCAATCCCAGCGCTTCGCCTCCCCATTCCAGACGGCAAACTGGTCGGCCAGGCACCGCACGTCCCCCAGGAAGCGAAAGCCGACCGGCTCATTGGCCAGGGGTTGGCCGAACTCTTCTGCCTTGATGGGAAAGGTCAAGGGCATATGGATCGTGTCTGTGCCGTCGTAGCCGGTGACTGTGAGCCTGCGCTCCACCTTGGCCGGCGTGATCTTCCAGCCGGCGATCCAGGCGTCCGCGTCGGCGACCATGGCGTCCAAGGCCTGCCGTTCGCCGCGCTCGCCGAGCCCGCCGGGGTTGTTGACTGTGGCATGGATCGATTCTGTGATCAGTGTACAGGGGCCATTCGCCGTGGTGGAAAAGCAGATGTAGCGGCGCAGGTAGGTGGCTGCGCCCTCCCAGTCCTCCTTCCCGTCGGCCCGAAAGGCGTAGCTCGGCCAGCTGTCGATCACTTCGACGGTCACGGCCGGGAAGCCGTGGAACGGGTCCTCGCTCACCCTGATCTGCTGGTCGGCCAGGCCGCCGTCCCGCAGCGGTTGCGGGGCCAGGCCATAGGTCATTCGATCCTTGATGTTGGCCAGGGAGTCAAAGTCGTACTCGATATAGACGGAGGCCTTGGAGACGACGACCTCTTCGAAGCCGGGCACCAATTCCCCCGTTTCATACCTCCCGGGATAGCCGGTGCGGCCTGTATGGTAACTGTCGACGCGAGACCACTCGCCGCTGCTGGAGCCGACCCACCCGTCACGGAGGGGCAGGAGGTCGATCACCGGCGGCTCGGCTCGAATCTGCAGGGGCGGGCACAGGAGGATGAAGAGAAGGACGGCCAGCATGATCAGGGACGGCCGGCGCACCTGGGCGTGGGCGCGGTGGGCAGTTGTCATTGGAATGGTCCTTCCTGTCTAGGAGAGTTTTCGCCTACGCCATCAACCCGGTCACCAGCGCCAGCAGCACGCCGCCGGCGAGGACGCTCCCGATCTGCCCGGCGGTGTTGGCGCCCATGGCGTGCATCAGGATATAGTTCTCGAAATCCTCGTCCTGCGCCACCCGGGCCGCCAGCCGGCCGGCCATGGGAAAGGCGCTGATTCCGGCGGCGCCGATGAGAGGGTTGATCTTGCGGCCGCTCAACGCGCACATCACCTTGCCGAAGAGAAGCCCGGCGGCTGTGTCCAGCACAAAGGCCAGCAGCCCGAGCCCCATCACGCCCAGCGTCTGCCAGTTGAGAAAGGCGGAGGCCTCCATCGTCGATCCGATGGTAAAGCCCAGGAAGAGCGTGGCGACGTTGATGATCTCGTTCTCGGCCGACTTGCGCAGGCGGTCCACAACACCGCTCTCGCGCAGCAAGTTGCCGAGCATCAGCATGCTGACCAGCGGCAGCGCCTCGGGCACGAGCAGCCCGGCAACGATGGTGATAGCGATGGGGAAGATGACCAACGCCCTGCGCGAGACGGGCCGCGGCGCGTACTCCATCCGGATGCGGCGCTCCTCTTTGGTGGTCAGCAGTTTCATGATCGGCGGCTGGATGATCGGGATGAGGCTCATGTAGGAGTAGGCAGCGACGGCGATGGGGGCGAGCAGGTGCGGCGCCAGCTTGCTCGCCACATAGATCGAGGTGGGGCCGTCGATCGCGCCGATGACGCCGATGGAGGCGGCCTCATTCAGAGGAAAGCCCAGCAGCGTGGCGAGGATGAGCGTGCCAAAAATGCCGAACTGCCCAGCCGCACCCAGCAGGGCCATCTGGGGCAGGGCCAGCAGCGGGCTGAAATCGATCATGGCGCCGACGCCGACAAAGATCAGGAGGGGGAAAAGCTCGGTCCGTATGCCGGCCTCGTAGAGGACGGCAAAGAGGCCCTGGCCCTCGGCCATGCCGGTGAGAGGGATATTCGCGAGGACGCAGCCGAAGCCAATCGGCAGCAGGAGCACGGGCTCGTATTGCTTCACGATCGCCAGCGCGATGAGCAGGCAGCCGGCGGCGATCATAACGGCGTTGCCCAGGGTAAAGTGGGCCAAGCCTTTGCTCAGCTCCGCCAAGAGTTGTCCGAGATCCATGTCGTTCCCTCAGCCGGGTATGGAAACCCGGCCTACGCCGGGTGCGGAGACCCACTCACTGCAGATCGACGAGGGGGTCTCCATGCTTGACGTGCTGGCCAAGCGCGACGCGCACCGCGGCGATCGTTCCGGCGCGCGGGGCGCGAATGACATTCTTCATCTTCATGGCCTCGAGTACCAGGAGGTCCTGGCCACGTGCCACGCCATCGCCGGGCCGGACGGAGATCGAATCGATGACGCCCGGGATGGGCGCACGCACACTGCGCCCGTCCCCCGGCTCGGCCGGAGAACAAGGCGCGGCGGCCGAGCCGGGCGGCGCAGCCGGGCCCCGGCCCACCGCAGCGGGGCGCGGCTCGGGCGTGCCCAGCGGTGCAGGGACACCGGGAATCCCCTCTGCCGGAGCATCTGCCCCTTCCGGCCACACCTCAAAGCGCAGGCCGTCTACCAGGGCCACGACCGGACGCTCGCTCACGTCGCCCACCTCTACCTCGAACGTCTCTTCCCCAATGCGAACGTGTACCTTCATTCTACCGTCCTCCGGCCCCGCGAGCCTGCCTGCCTATGGGCGGCCTGCCAGGGGCTGGGCGACCCGCCGCCCGCCGGCTGCGGCCGGCGCACAGGCCGGCGCGTGCGGGCCAGTGCCACGGCCACGGCGGCCACGGCCGCCTGCCTCTTCTTCTCCATCATCTGCGCGGGCGGCAGCGGCCGCGCCTCCTCCACCGGAGGGGCTGCCTGCGGCAGCCGCTCGCGGGTTGCGCGTACCAGGAGCAGCATCAGCCCCCAGAGGAGGAGAAGGGAGGCCACCACCAGGCCCATGCCGATCGCCGTAATCAGGAGACTCTGGGACAATTCAGGGCTCACTCTTGCGCCTCACATCGGCATGTTGCCGTGCTTGCGGTTCGGGCCGCCCGACTCCTTGTCGCGCAGGGCCTCCAGCGCAGCCACCAGCTTGGGGCGCGTCTCGCGCGGCTCGATGACGTCGTCCACGTAGCCGGCGCGGGCCGCATAAAAGGGCGAGCCGTAGCTCCGGCGGTACTCCTCGACCAGGCGGACCCGCTCGGCCTCCGGGTCCTGGGCGGCGGCGATCTGCCGGCGGTAGAGGATGTTGACGGCGCCCTCAGCGCCCATCACGGCGATTTCGGCGCTCGGCCAGGCGTAGCTCATGTCGGTGCCCAAGAACTTGCTGGAGAGCACCACGTAGGCGCCGCCGTATGCTTTGCGCGTGATGATGCTCACCTTGGGCACAGAGGCCTCCGAGAAGGCGTACAGCACCTTGGCGCCGTGCCGGATGATCCCCCGGTGCTCCTGGTCCACGCCCGGCAGAAAGCCGGGCGAGTCGATCAGGGTCACCAGCGGCATGTTGAAGCAGTCGCACATGCGCACAAAGCGGGCGATCTTGTCGGCGGCGTCAATGTCCATCACGCCGGCCATGACACTCGGCTCCTGGGCGACGATGCCCACGCTGTGGCCTCCGATGCGCGCGAGCCCGACGATGGCGTTCAGCGCAAAGCGCTCCTGGATCTCAAGGAATGAGCCGCGGTCGACCAGGTGGTCGATCACCTCGTGCATCGAATAGGGGATGCTGGGGTCGAGCGGCACGATCGAGTTAAGCGCCTCGTCCATGCGGCCCGGATCGTCGTTCGGCTCGGCGTAGGGCGGGTTCTCGACGTTGTTGGGCGGCAAGTAGGAAAGAACTCGGCGGCCGAGCGCCAGCGCCTCCTGCTCAGTGGGCGTCGCCAGGTGGGCCGTCCCACTGATCGTCATGTGCACGTCGACGCCGCCCAAGTTCTGGGGGTCGATCTCTTCCCCGGTGACGGCACGAATGACGGCCGGCCCGGTAATGAACATGTACGACTGCTCTTCGACCATGATGATAAAGTCGGTGATGGCCGGGGAGTAGGCCGCGCCGCCCGCGCAGGGACCGAGCATGATGCTGATCTGGGGGATCACACCCGAGTAAAGGGCGTTGCGCCGGAAGAGCTCGGCATAGCCGCCCAGCGCCCGCACGCCCTGCTGGATGCGGGCGCCGCCCGAGTCGATGAGGCCGATGATCGGGCTGCCGCGCCGCACGGCCATGTCCATGACATGGCATATCTTGCGGCTGTGCCCCTCGCTGAGCGTGCCGCCCATGACGGTAAAGTCCTGCGCGTAGACGTGGACGGTCCGGCCGTCGATCTGCCCAAAGCCGGTGACCACCCCCTCGCCCAGAACGCCTTCACTCGACTCGGCCATGCCGTCGGCGAGCGAAAGAAAGGGCTCGATCTCCTGGAAGGTGCCGGGGTCGAGGAGCAGGTCCAGCCTCTCACGGGCGGTGAGCTTGCCTTTGGCGTGCTGCTCCTCGATGCGCTTGGGGCCACCGCCTTGGTGGGCCTGCCGGCGCAGTGCTCTTAGCTCCAGAATGCGTGGGTCTTGCTCTGCCACGTTGCCTCACCTGGTTGTCTGGCGTGCGCGGGCCCGGCCCGCGCCTTGGTGCGCGATGCGAACTTGGCAACTATAGCGCAGGGCCGGCGGGGAGGCAAGTGCGATCGCAGCCGGGGACGAAGCCGGGTGCGTTTCACAAATCTGGGTGACCCAACTCACGCGGCCTTGGGGAGGCGGGAGCATGTA